>WLWD01001445.1_pt1 | contig 130692 bp, 93 predicted proteins | sample 6712731 | NCBI WGS metagenome assembly WLWD01 (sample SAMN12718690, study PRJNA576275) | sponge metagenome | isolation source: marine sponge | host: Mycale hentscheli | place: New Zealand: South Island, Marlborough, Capsize Point | collected 2014-11-01 | reverse complement strand
GTCAACAGTGTTGGCACTGGACCCTTTTCTGGTTCAAGCAGGCTGATTAGAACTGATGGAAACAGTAAGTTAAATGTAAATTGGACCTGAAATTTGATAACAGTCGGCAAAATCACATATGGGATAGCCTTTAGTGGCACAAACTGATACTAGTATTAAAGTAGTAACCTATTACATACATCAAGAATGGAGGATGAATTTGATGGATTTCATTAACTCTCAGAATACATGCACATGAAGGTTTCAGAGTAATAGTCACTCATGTGCCTCCTAGAGTCAGGTATCAATGAGTTAACTTTTAAGATAGCCAATACTACGATGATTTATAATGTTCTGGAATTGAAGTTTCACATAATGAAGAAAAATGAGTTGGCATACTACTTGTACATATTAGGAGTGCAGTAGCCTAAGGTAGTTTTATCTGTGGTTTTCCCTCTCCTGCTCTCATTTTTACTCCAGCCATCCTGGTCCTGCTTTTCTTATTTTTAACTTTTAAGACAATGGATTCTACGATGATTTATAATGTTTTGGAATTGAAGTTTCACATAATGAAGGAAAATGAGAGTTGGCATACTAACTTGTGCATATTAGGAGTGCAGTAGCTTAAGGTAGTTTTATCTGTGGTTTTCCCTCTCCTGCTCTCATTTTTACTCCAGCCATCCTGGCCCTGTTTTTCTTATTCCTCTTTTCAACTCATGGATTCCCTTCTCCTCCTCTGCCTACCTCTCCTGCTCCTCAGTATCTCTGTCCTTTCTGTGTATTTTCATTCACTTCTTTGTGAAGTAGAGTTACATCAGTCAGCTTATTCTCTTCCTGCTTTTATTTTTATTGAGCCTTGCTTTCACCTGCTTCTCTGCCTCTCTTATACCCGTTATGGTTAGCTACTGTAGACAAATACTATTTCCCAACTCAGTTCAGCGACCCAGTGTTCCACTTTTATAGGATACAATAGGTTAATAAGGAACTTCAAGCTAGTCTAAGATGTTGGGTCCCAATGGATAAATGGTTTGTGTGCACATACCATATTTTAAATAGAGAGTAGCTAAATGTGAGTCTAAATTAGGTAAGTATAGTATGGTTTTGTAAAAATATTTGAGATGCTCTAATGAATAGAAAGCAACAAAAGTGGAGAGTGTTACAGATATTTCAAGTGAAATAACTGGCATAGAAGTATTTGAGCAAGAAACTCTAAAATATTCCAATAAAAACAAGATCTCTGTATTAATATGCTGCAGACTTGTACAATGTGACAAGTTATTCTACTTACTTGCAGATCCATGTTTTAGAAATGTCAGTCCACTGAGAAGAGGAAGGAATCTACCACAACTTGTACACGGTTGTAGTCATAGTAATCAAGTACAGGAAGACATATATGAAGGAGTTGTGCACTTATTGGTTTCTGAATTTGGCGTCAATCCTGTGGGGCGATTCAGAGACTGTCCTATCATGTCATGTGATCGAGTAACTCAACCAGGATTGTACTGGATTACTAATGGAACTGAAGGAACAAGGAAATATTGTTCTTAACAAACAAAAACAATAACAACAACAATTGCACATTATAGACACATTATTTTTAGCTTATAGAAGAACACTAAAGAAACTGTAGCATTATTGCAAAATAATTGTTTGTGCTGCATACAGTATTTAGTACTTTAGACAAGGTCTGTTGTTCATGTGGTGAAATAAATATAATCAATCAATTCAGGGAATACCTATGTCAGGTAGCGTAAAATGTGTTTGATAATACTTTATCAGCAATAACACACATGTATATGTATATACATTATATACAAGCATATGCACATAATTATATATTAGTTTTGCAGAAAAGTGAGATATTACTAGTTAATTGGCTATCAAAGAGATCAGCAACCATTGATTTCAGATAGTGCACATTAAAACATTAGTTCTAGTAAACTAAAGATGTATTGGGTTCAATAATCACAATTAATTTAATTAATACTTCTTTAATGAACATTTTATTTGTAAATAAAGGATGTCCATATTAACCATTTCATTATTTGCAACATCTACAGACTTGTTGCTATTTTATGACTGAATGAAAAATTTCAAAATACTACATTTTTTTATATGGAGAAATTTAAAATAGAATGAAGAATAAAATAAGTTATACTATTTTGAGCTCTAAACATACTTGGTAATGCGTATTTTTAAATAGAAATATTATTATTTGCATTCAATAAAATTTAAGGAATTTAGACCTATAAATAAATTGAAACTTTACTTTTTGGATGAATAAATACTCATTGGTGTCATCATACAAGACAAATATGAAATTGAACTTTATTTATCTTCTACATTATATACATTATTAGTAAGCTTACATTAGTCAAGTGTGGTGTGGCGAGTTATTCACGAGCAGGCCAATTAATTTTATTATGAGCCATAAGCTAGTGAAATCAAGTCTGAGAGTGAAATCAATCTCTTACTATAGTGCTAATGAGGAGTTTAACAAGTAGTCTATTTTATACTGGATATCTTCACTACTTCAGTCCTTGCTAGGGCTTGCAACTCACCTTGTAAACTCAGCTGTAACACTTTGAGTTAATATATATTTGTAGAGTCCAAAGATTTACAGGAGCTTTTGTGCTAGTAGCAGGTGTTAATGGAGTAATTATGTCAAAACTTGAATGTAGCCACAATACTCCTGAAATAACCTTCCGTTTCAGAGTTATAAATTCTGACTAGCACATTAGGTTATGTCTATTGCCATCTACTTGTTTAGTCCTCTGATTAATGCCTCATATCTCACACAAATACCATCTTCACAACACTGACTTACACATTGCAATCTCTTGACAATATGGAGATGAAATACATTCATCATTATACACTTGCAGCTTTTTGCAGTTACTGAAACCGGTATGTTGGAACTAGCCAAGCCTGTTCCAAGATGGAATAGTATATAATAGATATGATGAGAAAAAAATTATCCTACTATGTATGGCATGTTGTCCACCTCACTTTACCTGCTCAAACTGTAGACTCTTAATTCTGATGCTAAAGTAGATTTTTATTTGTTGACGTCATCCAGGGAACTAGAATGCTATCCTTAAAATAGACAATGACTCTTCTTTTTGAGATATGACCTAAGAAGTCCCATAACTCACTCTATTTATCATAAGGCTCTCTGTTTGATGCAGTGTTAGTATATTTTTGTCACAATCTGGCTTTTAATCATTTTTATACTGATGAGGGCCACTATATAGTGTTCCAAAACATCTATATCAAAAATATCATTGGCTAGTGAAGTTACAAATAAATATTACACAGAATTAAAAAACCATATATTATTTCAATTCACATAATGCACAATCTACTTTCAGTATGGTCAATATTGTGGGGCCTTCCTAAATAAAGTGATGCACAAGAATTGTAACTGACTGTTCATTGTCATTTATGTGTTTATTGTTAGATGCATTCTCTCTCTTTCACAGGCTTTTTTATACAATACAGAATTGAAAATATTTGGTCGCCACTGGGAGTCAAACCCAGGACCGCGTAATTAATTCTGTAATGTATAAAATAGCCTGTGAAAGAGAGAGAATATGTACATCTAATGAGTAAAAGAAGGCTGAGAAAGATATTGATATAATACTATTTAAATGTTCATTAAGAATCAATACATAGAATTAAGTGAGCCTTACTGTACTTCAAAAAATTTGGTTGGTTTGACTTCACTTAAATAAATGCTTGAAAATGACTGAAAAAAAAGAACAACAATTATAAGCATACATGAATGCATTGTCCACTCCTTCAATCAAATCTAATTCAACATTATTAATTAAATATACTGACAATGAAAAATACAATACATGCATTACTAGCTAAAATTGAAGCACACATTTAAACTTGTATTTCAGTCATTATTAGAAGAAACAATAAAAATAGTAGCATTTTTTATGCTTTAACAACCATATATAAAAACAACTTAACCTGTGTGTTTTTTATACTTTTGTGGACATTTGGACAGTTTCTTTCACTAATAAAATGTATAACCGTACATGACTACCAACTGTTGCCTGCCAGATGTTGTTGTGAAGCCAAACTCGGCTGTTATTATAACCAAACATACACTTTGCTGGGGAAACAGAAGCCCATAAATATACAAGATGTTCTGTACATGGAATGAGGTTGCAAATAAAAATGGTGGGGCTGAAGGGTTAGCGACTTCATGTCACATGTATATTTTAAAAACGAGCAAAGGCAAATCATGCTGAATCATGTTATAAAGGTTAAATGTGTAACAATCTCACTCCACATTATCATTTATAATATATTGAAAAACTTTTAGTTTGTATTTACATATCAACTTTTAATCTATTTAAGGTAAATTAACACCTAACTTAAAGTTTGAAGTACATTTTTATACTCCGTGTGTTGTGCATGTGTTTGCATGGGTAAGTGAGTTTGTAACTATATACAAATGTATGTAATCTTTGAACAGTCCCACTACAACATCTGGCAAGCACACAGTAAGCCATATGGTTAGTAGATTATTATAATAAACAATTATACAAGTACCCAGTACAAGTATTTATACTGTATTTGCCTAGTAGAGAGAGTTACTCAACAATATATATATACAGTATATGGAACTTAACAATGTAAGAACTGATTAAAATGATTTTTTTTATTGGTATTCTTTTTTCTTCAATTATAGTAACTATAAATGGACAATGTGAGTTAATACTGTCTAATACTAATGTAAGTGAATAATAATACTATTACATATTGTAGGTGCCATTACTAGTGCTACTATACAACTCTCTGATGAAGCACCACAATTAGCTGATCGTAATGACCTAGAGTTAGTTATAGAAGGAATAACTACAGGAGGTCAAGCTACATCAGTGACTTGGATAAGGAATAATGTTATGGTTGATAGAAATACAAGACTAGCTGGTGGTGGTATCTTTTATGATGGAGGAGGAGAGACTATTGTAGGTACTGGAACATGTGAGAGAAGGATGTATAGAGTTGCTCTACTAGTGACAGGACGTCTACCTGGAAGTTACACATACACTGTTAGTAATACTAATACATCAACTCCAGTGACTTCACCAGTATTCATAGTACAAGGTATAGTGAATTAAGTAATATCATCAGACTAATTAAGTATTTGCATAAGCAAGTCAATAGGTAGCAGCAAAAACACACAATAGCTTCTCAATAGTCATTGCTGATAAATATATAACAATAAATGATGGCAACTAATTGTGTTGGCTTCAGCCACCAACTGCTTCATGTTCATTTGTTGTCACTGAGCATGAGTTAATGCTGGTGTCAAGTGAAGTAGTTTAGGTGTTTGCATAAATCTAAAATAACAACCACGTACAACATGATTTAAAATAACATTGTTAAACATCAAATACGCTGATAACTCACCTTAGGTGAAACCCTCTGTATTTTCTCAGTGATTGATGAAAGAAAAAAACAACATCATGTACTGCCTCAGTGTTGTTATAAAATCCATTTAATTAGCAAGTATGTCAGTGAGTGTAATTAAATTACACTCACTGACACACTTGCTAATTAATTGTACCAGTTTCTTGTGAGTACAATAACCCTCTCATGCATGCTCGCTAAAAGTATAGTGAGACTTGTATCAGAGAGAAGTTCTCTCATAATGGTTCAAAGTCAAATTCTAAAGTACTTTAAAATTAAATAGTCAATGTTTTATGTTGACAGAAATAATACATTAATAAAATAAAAGCATAAAATTTTAGGAATAGCTACCTAGATAGTAATAGATAAGACACGTTTAAAATTAAAAGTACCACACAATATTTTCTTTATTTTAATTTAGTCGCTAATGCTTAAAAATAGGGAAAAAATTCAAAAAGTAAACAAAAAGAGATGTTACATCTAATAAATATAGCTAAATGACTAAAACCTTTGCTGTATTTATAAATAATAAAATATTCATCAATATTTTTTTCATTAGAAGGGTATTTTATAATTTTGTTGAGTAAAACTATAGCATAACTGCATAGCTGTATTGAAATTTAGTTTCAGCTAAGTTTTTTTAATGTAAACTGAAAGAGAAGTAAACAATGTAATGAATAAGTGACAGAATTATTGTGCTTTATTACTATGTGTGTAATGTAATCATATGGTACAGATCCAGGTCCTCCTACTAATATTGTATTGAGACTGATTAGTAATAGGAGAGTACAGGCCACCTGGACTCCTCCAGCTGGCTACTCTGGAGCTACATATCATGTGTATATAAACACTATGAATGTCAATACTGGTGGTACTGAAGTGACTGGAACTACTTACACAACTGAGACCATTACTACTTCTACTGTTACTATTCGTGTGAGAGCTACTACTGGCACATATCTGAGTGTACCAGCTGTGTCTGAAATACTGATTGTACGAGGTAAGATAGTGCTGTCTACAGGGTTTAGACTTATTGTAGTTTGTGGTGCCTAGACACCCCTGTCTAAACTTTAACATTATACCACATTTTGTGTGACTAAGTATTATTTCTGGTATAAAAGTGAGAAATAATTGACGTGAAATAAACATATGGGCTTAAAATAGTGTATTCAATGAGCTCCTTATGTAATACATTCTATAATGTGTTATTGTAACACATGGGTCCGCCAGCAACTCACTCATCTGGAAGAAACAAACTCTATGAAGGCTTAATAAAAATTTAATTAATCAGTATTGTTTGATTGTGATGCTTGTTGGATGAAACATAAAAGTTTGGCTTCTACATAATTAAGCACTTTTTCAAGCATTTGGTTTACATAATGCTTAAGCACCCAGTCAAGCAAGCACGTTTAAAGTGCTTTTAAGCACAATCTCAAGCATGTGGCACACTCTGTGTGTGTTGTGTAACAGATTTGTTCTCTTACTTGAAAATCCATTGTCCAATAGTCAAGTCACTAAGAGAATACAATATGATGCTTTATCTACTAGAGCTCTGGTACAATTATTTTCAACAGAGCGTTCTTAGGTAAGGCGGCTAGCTAGAATCCTTTGGTTTGTTGATTTTTACCCATTTTAATTGCACCCCTTGAAAGTCAATTGTCCAGTCGCGAAGAGAATACAATGTAAGTCTTATGCCGGAATATTAAGTGAACAAGTGTGTATGTGTGTGTAAAGATGTTGTGTGCTCCTAAAGAATAGCACAAATAAATTAAACAGAAATGTTTAACTAACAAAGAATTATTATAGTGACTAGCATTCAAATTTGAATTTCGAAAAAGCTAGTAATTGTTGCATCTGATGAACACTATTCAAATGTCATGTCATTTTGCCTCCATGCACAGTTTGCATTTTTGTTAACATCTTTCACTGAAAGTCCTTAGTGCTTTAAAAAGTGCTTATCAAGTACTTTTAAGTGATGGGCTTAAATACAAGCCCAAGCATAAGTGATTTATTTATCAAGTGCTTGAAAGTACCATCAAGCACTTTAAAAGAGTTCTTAAAGTGCTTATAAGCACAAGCACTAAGTGCTTGAACCCATGACTGTATAATTATATAATATGTAATTGTTATGCCATGGCCAACTAGGGGTTATGGAATATAACCGTCCGATCCCGAGGGCGAAGCCCGAGGGATAAGGGCGGTGATATTCCATAACCCTGATGTTGCCATGGCATAACTGTTTTATACCATAGTTGCTGCTACTACTACTCTCTCATATCCACCTATATGGGACCAGCCCTACCACATTAACTCTCCTGCCCTCTCATACCACAGGAATTTACCACAGCTAGCTGCTTTACTGCTTACTGCTGAGCAGCCCAGGTAGAGTTAGATCTGGAGATAACAGCTGGCAGCTACAATGCTAAAGTAAACTTGCTAAAGTAAACTTGCTAAAGTAAACTTTCTGGCGTGCTTCAATTGAATTTTAATTGAATTTTAATTTTGGGCCGGAAACACTGAAGAATTCGCTTGACACCACACCAGGAAAATATCATAGCCCCAGGAAAAATCACCGGGGAAAATATCACTTTTAATCCATGGGTGTTACCGCAGCAACCATGGTATAAATATATATATATATAATATATATATATTATATATATATATTGTGACTCCTCTGGTATATATTTTTCAGATGACATGACACCAATAATAACTTCATCTGTGATGTCTACAACAGTTATTGTGTCTTTCTCTCAACCTACCAATAGTTTACCAGTAGATATGTATACAGTTACATTGACCAGTACCATTTGTAATGGAGTCCCTATTAGAACAGAATCCACTACCAGTAACTCAGTAACTATTCATAGTTTGGAGGCTGGTATTCAATATTTTGTGATTGTTACTGGTAGAAATAATATCTACGACTTAACAGGCATGGGAGTCTATACTCTGACTACAAGTGAAACAGGTAACTCACTAAGAATTATTTGTGTGTGAAAGTAACTGCTCATTATTTGCAGCTCCTACTGGTAGTCCTGGAGTACCTACTGCTAGTGTAATAATGTCTACTAACATTACCCTCACATGGACAGAGATAGATTGTCTAGACAGGAATGGAGTGATCACAAGTTACATCATTCTGTATGGAGAAGGAACTATTAGAAACATAACAATCACTACTCCATCTAGTGCTACCACTCACCTAATTACTGACCTCAAGCCCTTCACTGAGTATACCTTCACTGTAGCTGGAGTCAACAGTGCTGGCACTGGACCCTTTTCTGGTTCAAGCAGGCAGATTAGAACTGATGGAAATAGTAAGTTAAATGTAAACTGGACCTGAAATTTTATAAAAGTCGGCAAAATCACATATGGGATAACCTTTAGTAGCACAAACTGATTCTAGTATTAAAGTAGTAAACCTATTACATACATCAAGAATGGAGGATGAATTTGATGGATTTCATTACTCTCAGAATACATGCACATGAAGGTTTCACAGTAATAGTCACTCATGTGCCTCCTAGAGTCAGGTATCAATGAGTTAACTTTTAAGATAGCCAATACTACGATGATTTATAATGTTCTGGAATTGAAGTTTCACATAATGAAGGAAAATGAGAGTTGGCATACTAACTTGTGTAGGAGTGCAGTAGCTTAAGGTAGTTTTATCTGTGGTTTTCCCTTTCCTGCTCTCTTTTCTACTTCAGCCATCCTGGCCCTGTTTTTCTTATTCCTCTTTTCAACTCATGGATTCCCTTCTCCTCCTCTGTCTACCTCTCCTGCTCCTCAGTAGCTCTGTCCTTTCTGTGTACTATCTTCATTCACTTCTTTGTGAAGTAGAGTTACATCAGTCAGCTTATTCTCTTCCTGCTTTTATTTCTATTAAGCCTTGCTTCTCCTGCTTCTCTGACTATCTTATACCCATTATGGTTAGCTACTGTAGACAAACACTCTATCCCCAGTCAGTTCAGCGACCCAGTGTTCCACTTTTATAGGATACAATAGGTTAATAAGGAACTTCAAGCTAGTCTAAGATGTTAGGTCCCACCGGATAAATAGTTTGTGTGCACATACCATATTATAAATAGAGTGTAGCTAAATGTGAAGTCTAAATTAGGTAAGTATAGTATGGTTTTGTAAAAATAATATTTGAGATATTCTAATGAATGGAAAGCAACAAAAGTGGGGAGTGGTACAGATATTTCATGTGAAATAACTGGCATAGAAGTATTTGAGCTAGAAACTCTGTAAGTTAGCAAAATATTCCAATAAAAAACGACGATCTCTGTATTAACATGCTGCAGACTTGTACAATGTGACAAGTTATTCTGCTTACTTGCAGATCCATGTTTTAGAAATGTCAGTCCACTGAGAAGAGGAAGGAATCTACCACAACTTGTACACGGTTGTAGTCATAGTAATCAAGTACAGGAAGACATATATGAAGGAGTTGTGCACTTATTGGCATCTGAATTTGGTGTCAATCCTGTGGGGCGATTCAGAGACTGTCCTATCAGGTCATGTGATAGAGTAACTCAATCAGGATTGTACTGGATTACTAATGGAACTGAAGTAACAAAGAAATATTGTCCTTAACTATCAAACTAACAACATTTGCACATTATTGACACATAATAAAACATTTGTTTGTGCTGCATAGCTGCAGCTGTTAGTACTTTTGACAACTTCAGTTGTTCCATGTAGTGAAATAAACATATAATCAATTCAGGGAATACTTATGTTCAGGTAGCATAAAATTTATGTTTAATAATTTTTTTGTCAACAATGACAGGTATATATGTACATATATGTACAAGCATATGCAAATGCATACTTGCGCACATACTAGTTTATAATACTGCATTAAAAGTGATGTTACTAGTTAATTGAAACCAGCAACAATTCATTTAAGATAGTGCACATTAAAACTTTGGTTCTAGTAAAATTAAGAAAATATTAATAATATTACACGTGTTCAATTTTCACACTAAATATAATTTAATGCATATTTGATTTAAATGCAAATGTATAGTAACCATTTACATTCTCCTAATAACTAATCAGTGTCTTGACTGAAAGGAAAAAATTCAAAAGAACGCAAATTTTTTATGTAATCTGAAATATTAAAAATAGAATGAAGACAAAAATGAGTTGATAACAATTTTGAGCTCTAAACATTCAATCTTCTTAGCTTGGACTATATTTCCATAACTTTGTAAGTGAAAAATTATAAAATAGAAATATCAATATCATTATTTTGTATTCAATAAAATTAGACCTATATTAAAAATTAAAAATTAACTTTTGGATGAACAAGTAAATTGGTGACGTCATACAAGACTAATATGAATTTAAACTTCATTTATCTTCTGAGTTGTAAATTATTAGCACACTAGATTCTGTCTGTACTTTCATCAGTCTGTAATGGTATTTGTTTCTCACCTAAGCTATAACAAAATTTCAGGAGAACAACAACAACAATAACTATAATTAGCTATGTGGATGTAGACAAATGGTTGATCTTTTTATCTCTAATGTCAAGTTGAAAGGTAGCCTAGCTGCTGCTGCATAAGTATAGAAGTTGATTGATGTTTGGTGTGTGTGCATCCACTAGCTGAGCTTTTGGGAAAAATTATGTGTGAATGTTATAGTCTTTGGCTGCTTCCTATAGTGCTTGTGAATATAGAAGTGTTAGTAAGAGAGGTAGTCTAGCAGGTTAACTATTAAATCGTGCACTTTTTGATTAAAGCATGAAACTTCTAGCATGGTTAGTACATACCATAAGGTTTATTTTCAGATGTGGAGGGAAGTTGGATTTGACCTCTGAGGACCGGGGGAGGTCAAATTCAAGATGGCCGCCAGTGTACCCTGCTTAATGTTCAAGTGCGCTTAATTTTGATAGTTATAAAACAGTTGAGGTGTCATTTCCAACTAAATTTGGCATACTGGTTCATTTGGTGATACTTTTAAGACCACCAGATCTCAAGAAAATGCATTTAGGCCAAGATCAAGGCCAAATTTGAACAAAAAATGCAATCAAATAAAGAGTTGTTGCTTATTTGTGCAGGCACTAATGTCTTGCCTCTAAGTTAATTAACCCTCAGCCATGCAACCCGATGCTCCACCTTTTGAGGAGTGGTGTATACAGCGAGCAGAGGCCAGTGTTCACTTTGACTATTGGTTGAAGACCTTGACATTGGAGCTTCTTTTGCTACGATACATCAGGTCCCTTCGTGAAGGTAACTTCCAGCTCTACGTGGAATCCCTGACCCAGATCATTCCCTGGATGTTTGCCCTAGATCATACGCACTACTCCAGATGGCTTCCTGTACATATCCGTGACATGACAACTCTCGCTGAAAAACACACCAATGTCCTAGCAGAATTCAAGTCAGGAAAATTGTGGTGCACAAAACCAGAAACAAGTTCTCTGCCATGGCACTTGACCAGTGCCATGAGCAGAACAATGCAATGGTGAAAGGTTCTGGTGGGGCCATTGGACTGACTGGCAATCCTGGAGCACTCAGACGCTGGATGGTAGTAGGGCCAGAAATTGCCAGGATCACTGCAGAGTTTGAAGACTAGGTCAGACACCAAAAGGATGATGGTGGTGACGCTGGACACCATCACCATGACCAGCAACCCGCAGTACAGGTAGCATTCCTGAAGGATGTTAGGGCACTTGTGACGGTGTTTGAAGAGATGGGGAATCCATTTCTAGAACACAGCCAAGACCTACTAGTCATTGACACAAAGGACATCATGGATGCCCAAGTGGCTGAAACTGTAAGAAGGATGGAGACCCTTGGTGAGGAGCAGTACACTGAGTATGTGACAGAAAGGCTGGAAGAGTGTACAACACCCATCACACAAACAATTCCCAAGAACAAGTTGCCACTCTTCAGTAGGCCACCAGCCAAAAGTAAGTCAAGACACAAGGAACAGCTAGCAGCACTGAAGAGTGACTGTGGTCTCTTTTCAAGGCTTTACATCTCTTGTCAAACACGAGACGGAGATATGGACAACTTCTTTTCCCATGAAAACCAGGCAGCTCCACTAGCGCTATCAACTGGAGGGAAATTGCGGTTTGGGGTTAAAGCAGACTTACTTCGCTGCCTGGAATCAGATCTGCTTGAAGAAAGTATGAGCAATGGTGCACCTATAACTGATGCAACCATTCTCGATGGTGCAGTTGTGGTTCAAATGCTAAATCCTAGTGCATCAAGAACATTTCAAGAGTATGGAGAAGGTGTGTTTGCATCATATGTTGCTCAACTTGAGAAAAGCAACCAGATTGACCTTGTCTGGGATGTATACCAACCAGCCAGCCTGAAAGCCTCCACTAGAGAGAAGAGGGGAAAGGGCACAAGGAAGAGGGTGGGTCCCTCTACTAAGATGCCAAAGAACTGGAGTGACTTCCTTCGAGTGGACGAGAACAAAACTGAATTGTTTGCCTTCCTGTCACATATTGTTGTTCACCTATCTGTAGGAGAGGGCAAAGAAATTTATGCAACAAATGGAAATGGAGTCCTCTGCTCTCCTGCTGAGTCATGTTTGACTCACCTTGCCCCATGTTCACAAGAGGAGGCTGACACTCGGCTACTTCTGCATGCGGCAGATGCTGTGCAAAAGGGATGTAGGAGTGTAATCATACGTACTGTTGATACTGATGTGGTGGTGTTGGCTGTGTCAACATTCAGCAAGATAGCTCCTGATGAGATGTGGGTTGCCTTTGGTGTCAAGTCAAGCTTTCGATACATAGCTATTCATGAAATGGTCGCCTCAATGAACCCAACACAGTGTCTGACACTCCCAGTCTTTCATGCTTTCACTGGGTGTGACACTGTATCTTCTTTTGCTGGCAGAGGAAAGAAGACGGCCTGGGTTACTTGGAGGTCTTTCCCAGAGGTGACCAGTGCTTTCAATGAACTCCTAGGCATGCCAACTGAGGTCAGTGAAGAATCAATGTTCCTACTAGAAAGATTTGTTGTGCTGATGTATGACCGAACCAGTGAGAGCATGGAAGTGAATGATGCCAGGAAACAACTCTTCTCACAGAAGTCTAGAACTCTAGATAACATTCCTCCAACCCAGGCAGCGCTCAAACAGCATATCAAACGCACCTGCTACCAGGCAAACTGTTGGAACCAGGCATTAGTCACAGCTCCAGATATGCCAGAGATCTATCACTAGTTCCTGGACCGGTACACTTTGTGCCTATCAACTGTCGGTATTTTCTGGAGGATAAACTGGAGTTCCTGGACGTGCCCACAGAGTGGTTCTATGACCAAACTAGCAGTTACTTGTACTTGTGGACATCGTCTGGAGACCCTCCAGAAAATCATAAAATAACAAGTAAAGTTTCCACTTACGCCATATCAGTCACCAACACATCTAGTTGGCTGGTATTCTCTGGGCTCAATTTTTTTGGTACTACTGTGTATATGAAAGGATTATCTGGTAAGAAAGATGTACACAACATTGTACTAGACAGTCTTGCCTTCACTTATCCTTCTTACTCTAAGAGGATGCTCAAATCTGTAGCTTTACCTAACACTACCACTCTCTACTACCTTGGACTGCTCACTGAAAGGGCTGGGAATTTCACCATTTTTAATTGCTCTTGGTGCTATGCTGATGGTCAGACTGTGACCTACAGAGGTGCAGACGGACACATAGAAAACAACCTGTGGCACCACAATGACTTCACTTGTGTTGGTAATGGTCGTCTCTTCCATTCTGAAGGAGTTCGGGATAACTTTGTGAGGAATGTGATACACAGCAATGGCCCCAGTATTGGCTTTGAACCTGGAATTGGTAACTCCAATGATCGAGTTCTTGGTCTCTCCACAGGCTCCACCGTTAAACTTAATCTTCTGTATGATCTCAAGTACTTGCAAAATGATGGGAGTTTGATTCAGACAGAGATTCCTGCTCAGTCTGGAGTATTTATAGAATACAACTGGGGGCACGACACACTGAAGTATAGCCTGAGGTTTGACTGTGGTGTGTGTACAGAGAAGACCTGGGGTCACAATGGCACCATGCGTTACAATGTCATCTGGAACACCAGAGGCCTGAGTGTGAAAGGAAACAATCACTCTGTCCTGAATAATCTAGTCTTCAACTCCTCCATCGCATCAGACCTTTTCCTACAGACATTTACAGAAGTGGGAAAGAAAGGGGAAAACAACCTCACAGTCAGCACTGGTAATATCCTGGAACAAGGACCTTGTTCTGGTTCATTCCCAGGTACATGCGAGTACCCAATACCTGGAGACTTTAAAGATAACTATGTCGGAAATATTTACTCAAATTTGCGTGACCCCGACAACTTGGATTTTCGACCTAAAACAACTTCAGAATTTCTATCTAAGGGAATAGGTCCATATGGTAAGGAGTCTGTGGACCATGGTGGAACTTACTGGATACCAGGCCGGCTCCTCCCTCAAGCTAGCTCTCCCATTCCTCCTAATGCCACGGTGACTGCCAAATGTGATGCAGATCTCATGTGGCTGACTGGATATGGAGCTGAGAAGCACAATGTGTACTTTGGAACTAACCAGACTTCAGTAATGGCTGCCATTGGTCCTACATCTGATGCTTTCCTCGTTCAGCTCCCTTCTCCTTCAAATATTGCCAGTCCTGGACCTCTGAAGTCACAGACAATGTATTTTTGGAGAGTAGATGCTCTAGTTGGAGAAAATACAGTTGCTGGAAATGCTTGGAGTTTTCAGTGTGAAGAATAAGTCACTGTATTGTAACATGCACTAGCTGATTGTATTTGTATTCTTAGGGTGTATATTTTATAAAGAATTGGTAGTGATTAACACATGTACCATGAAAATCACATTTTAATTTTTTCTCTCTCATTAAATTGCATGAAGTTTCATAGCTAGGGAGTTTATGAATTGTGTGGCTTGCTACCAACTTTTTAATTTTTTTAATTTTTAATAAGTGTATTATTAAAAGTTACCAATTACCAAGGTTCTTTAAAAACAACAAAATCTATTAGTAAAGACTCATAAAATTTGCACCATGCCTTTTTGTATAAACTTAACTGGTCAGCAGGGCACTACTGTATCAAATACGAAACATTTCTAGATTAATATTCTACAGACTACTCAATAAAATAATCTGTTACCAAAGTCACTACAGCAATGCTAATGCATCTTACTCCACACAATTTGCTCTGCTACAGACCATATTTCAAATAGGATGCTTTACCCTAATATATCATTTCACATAGTAATCAGCCATACCTCATAAGGCAGGCACTGCTCCCTGATATGGCTGAAAACAGACTTACATGAGCGCAGAGAACCTAGCAATGATTGATCTATATATCAATTTTAATTCAATTAAAAAGTTTAGTTAGAAGCCTAATCAATCATGGTCATGATGCAGTTCAAAATATATCACTGAAACATTTAAATGAAGGCCACATTTGAGTAACATGGTCACAGATAGACCAAGAAACTAAAGTTATGGAAACATACACATCACACATACACAAAGACATACCACAAAAATGAGAAGATTAAAAAAATGTTAGCATTCTGAAAGGTACACACAAACCAAGACATGACATAAGGATGAAGGAGAGTTAGTTAGACCTCTGTTGGTAGAATGGCAGGATTAGATGGTGTTTCTTCTTGTCCTTCTTCCACTGATTCCCCACCAATTATTACATTAACACTGACCTCGCCAGCTATCTCTGTAGGCATATCCTGATGGGTGGGACTATCATCCTTAGCCACACCTAAGGGTGTGGCTAGAGTATCTGATGGAACATGGTATGAGACTTCTTCCTTAGACGTTGTTGATATCTTCTTCTGCTTGAGTCTGGACAGAGTGAATCCTGAGCACACAAATCAGATCTTACATTGAAAAAGTAACTTCATTATTAAACTCTGTACTATTATAATGTTATACTTAAAAAAGAGAGACAGTAGTGGTTTTAAAATTTTTGTTTTTCTTGTTGAAAGTATAGATTAAGGTGTTCTAAAGTGATGACAAAATTTGAGATTTTTTCCACTCTGGTCAGTAGTAGTCTTGCTACAGAAACCATACAACTTCTACGTTGATCCAGCCTTAGCAAGTCACTCACTTCATCTCATGAGGAAACAGGACTGTTTAAAATAAATCTCTAATTATATAAAACACAACTAGGTACACTTGGTCGCACCACTTCGTTCGGTACAGGATTTACACTATCCTCGGGCCTTTGGCCATCGGTTGTGTAAATCTCATACTGACCTCAACATTGTGGTGCAACCTATACAAAAATATATTGAATTAAGTGACAATTTTTGCTTGTTTTAGTAAGCTATTACAGTTAGTTTTCAGATATGGCTGGTTCATACGTGTATGTATAAGTGTAGTTGCCTATCCCTAACTTCTCCAAGAAGAATGAAGTTAGCTCTCTATATTATTTACTGACCAGAATGTGAAGACTCAGAGTCCACTACTGTACACTTCAGCTTGTGCTCCTTGTAGTTAGGTTCCTGTTTCTGTGCCTTGCCAGAGTCTCCTTTAGTGGTGGTGAAGAAGTAGTCCACAAATCTAACCAGCCAAACACAACACATCCAATATCACCAGCAGATGATCTAGCTGATTCTCAGTATGACACAAAGACAAAAAAATCTTTTATCAATCATTTCTAAGGTTTTTCCGCCTGGTTAAGTTGAATTTAAAAAAAAAAGAAAAAAGAAAAAAGTAGTAGTAGTAAAAAAATAAATACATTATTCTGAGTTTTTCAAGCATAAATATCCTGATGCTATAGTCATCTCACTCCGAGTTCAATCATACTCCGAATTCTTTCATACTCTTGAGTTCTCTTACTCTGAGTTCTATCGTATTCTGAGTTCTATATCTTACTCTGAGTTCTATCTTACTCTGAGTTCTCTTACTCTGAGTTCTATCGTATTCTGAGTTCTATATCTTACTCTGAGTTCTATCTTAGTCTGAGTTCTCTTACTCTGAGTTCTATCGTATTCTGAGTTCTATATCTTACTCTGAGTTCTCTTACTCTGAGTTCTATCTTACTCTGAGTTCTCTCACTCTGAGTTCTCTCACTCTGAGTTCTCTTACTCTGAATTCTATCTTACTCTGAGTTTCCTTGCTGTAGTCTTAGTTGCCTCAGTTCCTCCTCCTTAGCATTGACAGAGTCCACACAGCGAGATATCATGGCGTCCATCATGGGAGCTTGTCTGGAGAAGATCTGAACTCTCTTGGCCACTTTCCTCTGATCTGATAAGACAGAGTCAAACTCCAGCAACAAGGAGCTGTAGAACTCTTCTCCTTCCTCTTCTGCTGGTCTGAACTCCCACGACAACTGGTCATAAGTCAGATACAGCAGGATCTCCTGTAATGCATACACACATACAAAAATTAATAAAGTTTGAGCTGATAACAAAGAACTGAAGATAATGAACTCAATTTTGCGAGTGAACAGTTGAGACTCCACTTTATCAGTATTATAGTGGACATTAAAGAAAGGTAAAGTCATGATTCTGTAGTAAAGGCAATGCTCAATATCTCAGACTAATCTAGAGCTCAGTTCGAGGTACAATTTTGTGATTTCACATAACAAGGTAATTATGTATACAAATAAGTAGATTCTACAAGTCTCCATCTTCGTTTGATGTCAGAGTACAAATTTACAACATACTTCCTTATAGCTGGCTTCAAACTTAAAAAACAACAACTTGTCTCATTTAATTAAACATTCCAAGAACTCTCCTGAAGCTACTTTCAAGAAACAGAATATCCACATTCCCTGAGTGAGTCAGTGTGCACCATCACATATCACCCCTCCCCCCATGTGTGCTGTACGGACATGATAGCGAATCACTTACTGAAGGCAGAGCGGAAGTCATGAGATGGATACAGTCGGTGTTCACTGCCAGCACGACTTGCTTGCTGTTAGGTAGTAGACTAGACTTCTCGACCACGCCTCTGAAATACACGGAGCCATAGTAGGGCTTGTGCCAGCACATCTGCAAGTAGCGACACTTGAGCTGGTGAGGATCTTGACACTTGTCTAATGCATCTTTATACTGGCTCACGAATTCCTCCTGACATTGTTTGTTGTCCACCGACCTCTGCTTGAAGAGTTTGGATATCTTCTTGAGGCTCCCTCGACTCTGCTGCATGTGTGGAGGGTAGAATAAGTTGATGTCAGACAGCAGCTCTTGTCTGTCCAGGTCTGCTTTGTTGTTCTCACAGTTCTGGACGGCTGCTTGGAGACCTGCTAGAGTGTGGAACTCAGACTCAGACAGAGGATAGCGACCTCGCAGGGTGTTGAACACAGACTACATGAAGGTCATAGTAGGTCATAGTACACACGTTAAGGTCATAGTACACACATTAAGGTCATAGTACAACATTAAGGTCATAGTACACACATTAAAGTCATAGTACACACTTTAAGGTCATAGTACATACATAATTAACCTGTATTTCTATGTGAGTATAGGTAGACGCTAAATAATCATCAAAACTCCAACACACATTATTACATGTATATACTGTTTTTTAACTAGTGGTGTGCTTGACAGTGCAGTGATGGCAAGTAAGCTAACAGAATTTAAGCGAACATTGGTAAGGGATCACTACACAATCATTGGCCACACTTTACCAGATTCCAATGATATTTCATTTTGCTATGTGTGCACTTGCCAATTTTCCACAATAATATCAGCTAATACTGATCAGACTTAGTTGCACTTTACTAACAGTGTGCGTAATACTCATTTTCTATGCCTGTCAACAGCAGGTATAAAATAAATAAATAAATAAATAAATAAATAAATAAATAAATAAATAAATAAACAAATAAATAAATAAATGACAATAATATATGCTTGAAGTTTAAAAAAAGTAAATTTCAAAGTAAGTTAAATTTAGATTGTACGACACTGGTTAACACAAAAATATAGCATATCTTTAAATTCAGTCCAAAAACTGATGACTGATAGGAGTAAAGGGAAACAGAGAAATACTACAGGTGAGTTTTCATTGACCTATGCAATAGCTAGCTTAGCAACACGTACTCAGCACAAACATAGTGATAGATATACTTTCAAGTATCTGTTTTCGCTGGTGGCACTTAAAAACAATGGTCTCTAAAAACACACGCTTACACTCCCAAATTGTTTGTGGTTCTAGAAGACTACCCCCAGTGCCCAGCAGAGGTGAAGGGCTATGATTTCCTAGTGAACTCAGTGTGGCCCCAGTTAGTTGCCTTACTGGAGGTCAAAGTGGCAGTCATATTTACTCAGGGAAACCCAGAAGTATTTCATAAGGTGAAGTGTTTCTCTGAGCTGTGTGTGTGTTTGTGTGTGAATGTGTTTTTTTTGTTTGTTTTTTGGGGAAAAATATTAACCTTAAAAAAATGATGACTACTTATCGATTTAGCTGGGTGCACTAACACTGGAGAATGTTATAAGTTTGAAACTGTGTGTAACTTCCAATCAGCTCTGCCAGATAATTTGCTACCTGAATAATAGAAGAGCTCATAACTAAAGGGTCCGGATGAAAGTGGTTCTACTGTATGTATTTATCGGATCCTGAGGTAAAGTTGAGACAATAGTTCAGATCTTTTGCTGGTCAGCTATTTCATTATACTTGGTCTTACGCAACTTGTCCGTCATCATTGTTCATTGTTGAGATAAGATCAATCAGTAAAATGAAGGATAAGCTCTTTGGTTAAAAAAATATTGGTAAGGTGATGCTAGTGGAAAAATATATTGACATACAGTACAACATTGGATTCCAGTTTGGCTGGGCTAACAAATTAAGAAGATGAAGTAATGGAGAAAAAGATCTGGTTTGTATTATGTAACTTGTGGATACCTAGACAACAAGAAATAACCAATTAGTGGGTGTTATCTAATCAATTAGTGGGTGTTATCTAATCAATTAGTGGGTGTTATCTAATCAATTAGTGGGTGTTATCTAATGCTCCAGAACTAGAATAGGATGTCATTAAGAATAAAAACATTCAACTACTAAATGGAAAGGTAAATTCAACAATATGTCTTCACTTACCTCGTGGAAGAGTAGGTCGATGGCCAGGCGGAAGTTGTTGGGTTGACTGCTATCCTGATACTTCAACAACTTACGCTCCTCACGAAGATGGTAGAATGCACTTCGCTGGAATGATAGAATAGGTTCATCTGCAGACAAACACACATACATACACATAAATACATAGTGTACTTATAAAACACATGCATACATGTACAAAGCCCTGAGTTACATGAACAGTTTCCTTACCTTCACACACTTCCTCGAAGGTACAAGAGGTGTACTGGGACAGAAGGTCCTTCCATCTCTTGAATAACTTGCAAGGCAAATGATAGGATTTGAGCTGCAATTCTACACAACAAAACACTTCCATGACTACATCTCCTTAGAATCAAAACCACACCCCTTAGACCACACCCACAAGTAGAACTGATAGTGACATGTCTAGGAAGGGTAGTGGGTAGGCAAAATAAAGCATTGGCATGATATCACTCGCTCCCTATTTGCAGTGAAACTAGTTAAGGGTGCCGTCACACTCTTTGAGCATGAAAAACCCACGGAATAGGCTGTAGGCCAGCAAGTACTACTAGGAGAAATAACTAGTGGTGTGCTTGAGCACAAATGGCGAGCGAGCCTTAAACTACACTATTGTTATTCAAACTACTAAAATAAAGTCAAGTTGTTAAATTACGCATATACGGTAAAGGGGATTCAATGCCATAGTAACCACTCCCCTCAACTGTTTGAATTGAAAAAGAAGCAACAAAATCTAGTCACGTTTTTTAAAATTTTCTTTGTGATATTCTTAATAGTAGTTGTAACGCACAATACTTTCACACAACTGAACATACCTACGCAAGACTTACATTCATGGTTCGTCTAGTGGACAATGAATTGTTAAGAAATGCTGTTGAGTAGTGCTTATAACTGTGACAAATAGCGCATTAACTTACCACCGCCACTAACTCGAATAGAAATGGAGCTCCCATAAGATTTTGAGTTTTAACTGCACCCGCAAAACAATTCAAAGCAGTAAACAATTCAATTTCTAAGGTGATACGGGTAATGGTCGCAAAACCAGAGGATTCTGTTTAGTGAAGTTTGGGACGGGGTCGAACGCCGAGCGAACACAAAAATACGGAGGGTCAAAGTACAAAATGACATACATACGTCCAAACATATATATAAATAAATAAATAAACAAACATCCCCGATTTTCAATTGTGTTACCCCTGTAAGTGTCTCGCTCGCTACGCTCGCTCGCCAACAACCAGGAATAAAGACTGGAAGTCCGTCGCATCTCAAGAAATAGCCCCGTTACCATTTGGAGTTCACCGCAGTACTGCACAGCTACCGCTGAAGTTTTGAAGCTAATTATTTGTAATCATTTCTTACCCTTGCATGTATGCCATAACATTGAGTTTTGTTGAATTCTATTTTAGTTCTATTTACTCACCTTACCACGTGAACTATTGCTGATTATTTCTGTAAAATTCTGCATATTAAAAATATCTCAATGTTATAGGGTCGAGCCCTTGTGGCCCTAAGCCTTGGAAAAGTTTGAACCGTAGCCATTCGTCCATTCCCGAGCAGTACGAGAAAGTAGATTCTGGATCCATTACTTTTGTGCGCGAGGATTTTGTACGCGGGTGGTAATAGTGAGTGAGGCACAGCTGCATTTCACGGGAACTAATTAGTTTCTAAGCGGCGGGGCGTGACTTTGTAGTCAGAGAATTAAAGTTTCTTGAGAAAGCTAGCCTCCTTATATCTGACATACCTTCACTATGGTGATTCATGCTGCCCCCTCACATTCTAAAATGCCACACCCCCTCCTACAATACCAGATGAAACTCGTGTCTTACGTAAATGTTTGGAGGTGAGCCAGAGACTGAAGATCTGGTCAGACTCCAAAGGCAGTCCTAGCCTCTGTATCATGGCTGCCATGATCTCCTGTGCTGTCGTCAATCTGCCCGACTCAAACTTGATGTTCTCAAACATGTCCTCCTTCAGAGTGTATATGCACAGGTTGATAGCTACATACAACCACACATACATACACACGTGTATTAGTGGTGTGCTTGTGCACTAATGCAAGTGAGTACCGTGGAAATTATACCCTTTACCAGACACACTGTCAACAAAAAACTGTTGTCAATAACTATTGGTAATTCCAGTAGCAAGAACGACTGATTTAGTTACTGCAGAAATTACCATGAATCTAGAAAAGTTGAGGTAAGAAACAAAATTAATTTCAAACAGCAAAATCTAAACAATAATAACATGTTTGTGTGTCACTAATGACAACGACGGTGTGTGTATTCATGAAGAATTCATTAGTTGAGCCGGGTTGGTAAAGCATCATCACAAAGTGAACGGGTAAAGCATAATTACATTACATTCAGTAAAGGTGATCAAAGAAACGAAGAGCAGGTGAGGATGAGTGACAGTTGATGAAGCAAAGGATAGTCCATCTATCTATGGACTGGGAAGCATGAAGAGGTAGACCAAGGAGAAGAAAGGAATCCATGACTCAAAAAGAAAGAGCTGAAGAGAGGAAAGACTCAGGGAAAAAAGAGAGAAGGAAGGGAATCTGAAGTAACTACCAAGTGGTGGAGGATATACTGCACTAGAAGGAAGGGAATCTGAAGTAACCACCAAGTGGTGGAGGATATACTGCAATAGAAGGAAGGGAATCTGAAGTAACTACCAAGTGGTGGAGGATATACTGCACTAGAAGGAAGGGAATCTGAAGTAACCACCAAGTGGTGGAGGATATACTGCACTAGAAGGAAGGGAATCTGAAGTAACCACCAAGTGGTGGAGGATATACTGCACTAGAAGGAAGGGAATCTGAAGTAACCACCAAGTGGTGGAGGATATATTGCAATAGAAGGAAGGGAATCTGAAGTAACCACCAAGTGGTGGAGGATATATTGCAATAGAAGGAAGGGAATCTGAAGTACCTACCAAGTGGTGGAGGATATACTGCACTAGAAGGAAGGGAATCTGAAGTAACCACCAAGTGGTGGAGGATATATTGCAATAGAAGGAAGGGAATCTGAAGTAACCACCAAGTGGTGGAGGATATATTGCAATAGAAGGAAGGGAATCTGAAGTAACTACCAAGTGGTGGAGGATATACTGCAATAGAAGGAAGGGAATCTGAAGTAACACCAAGTGGTGGAGGATATACTGCAATAGAAGGAAGGGAATCTGAAGTAACTACCAAGTGGTGGAGGATATACTGCAATAGAAGGAAGGGAATCTGAAGTAACTACCAAGTGGTGGAGGATATACTGCAATAGAAGGAAGGGAATCTGAAGTAACTACCAAGTGGTGGAGGATATACTGCAATAGAAGGAAGGGAATCTGAAGTAACTACCAAGTGGTGGAGGATATACTGCAATAGAAGGAAGGGAATCTGAAGTAACTACCAAGTGGTGGGGGATATATTGCAATAGAAGGAAGGGAATCTGAAGTAACTACCAAGTGGTGGAGGATATATTGCAATAGAAGGAAGGGAATCTGAAGTAACTACCAAGTGGTGGAGGATATACTGCAATAGAAGGAAGGGAATCTGAAGTAACTACCAAGTGGTGGAGGATATACTGCAATAGAAGGAAGGGAATCTGAAGTAACTACCAAGTGGTGGAGGATATATTGCAATAGAAGGAAGGGAATCTGAAGTAACCACCAAGTGGTGGAGGATATACTGCACTAGAAGGAAGGGAATCTGAAGTAACTACCAAGTGGTGGAGGATATACTGCAATAGAAGGAAGGGAATCTGAAGTAACTACCAAGTGGTGGAGGATATACTGCAATAGAAGGAAGGGAATCTGAAGTAACTATCAAGTGGTGGAGGATATACTGCACTCCTGATTGGAACATTAAGTGCCACTGTGAGGCAGGATACTTGAAGTACTAGCATTGCTGTAGCTAGCACCATTAGGAGTAAACCCTCCCCCCCTAAAAATAGTTTCGCATTATTTTGACATACTTAGTTTGTCATAAAGGTTGCTCTTCCTGTACTGAAAACTAATTCTTTTGATAGAAGAAACAAAACCAAAAACAACAACAAAAAACAACGAACAATATTATAAAAAAAATTAATACTTAACTAATCTTAACAAAAAAAAGAAGGTAACATTTTAGTTTATCTGCTTCTATTGCAGTTATATCTTCTATTCAAGGATGTCATCTTTTACAGTTATAATATTTCTAGAAGTTGGCCATTCACTGCTAGCCATAGCTTACTTGATCCCTTTAAGAAGTATATCAATCTCAGTGAGTGAGTAGTTCATGACAACTAGCTCTCAGATACTGAAATTACCTGTGCTTTTTTTTTTTTAATTTAAAACTATATCTGGAAAGAGTTTTCAATGCCATAACTGCCTCTTGTTGCAGCTTTATGCTACTAAAAGAAACCATTTCTAGAAAATAATTGGGCAATTTTAGTCCAACATTAAAACTGAAACTTACTTACTGCTGCACTATCAGAGGAACATGGGGCAAACCTAAAAGTTTATTGTTAGGGTTAAACCCCGTTCTCACTAGACGGGACCATGCACACATATACCCAATTTTCAATTGAACAACACTTCTCTCTAGAAGAAAATTTAAACCAAATGACAACAAACAACAGGTCGGTGCCTAAAAGAGGACGTTAATCCAACCCCATATTTAAACATAGGTATGGACGATGTACAGGCAAGCATGTGATGTTTCCAAGTCATGTTCAGATCTATACATGCATACTAACATACACACATGTACATAGCATGCACATATTAACATCAATCTATATAGTAAGCAACTGGAACATGTTTTCTACTGAACATATGTATTAAGACTGAGAGAGTAGCTACCACAACAATCTGGAGTAATACAAGTGGCCATTTTTGGTATTACATAAAACCTTACTAGCTTCACCTGTACCCACCTCCCACACACACACACATCAGCCAGCACACACACTGACACAGTAGCGTAATTAATGTCCCTTATTATGCACACAGTTCTCTGTTACATACAACTGGACTTGTATACAGGCCAGCAGTGTATCAAGGATACAGCAGGAATTAATATTTCACAGAAACCAGCACTGTCACGATGGCACACTGATTTTCAAAACACAATAATATTTCCTAACCAAGTAGGCAACTATCAGAATTGGGATTACTCCTAAAATGACTGACACATCAGGTAATTTACTAATGAGGTGACAATAGGGTGCCACATCAGGTAATTTACTAATGAGGTGACAATAGGGTGCCATAATTAATTATCAGCTGTCGGCCCCACACCATGTCACTCTGCATTACCTTCCATCTGAAGGATTGGAAGAGTGTGTTTATTATCAGTTTAGCCAGCTAGTGTAGGATGTGTTGAGACCATACTAACAACTCAAATCACTAACACTATTGGCTGGCAACTACGTCATGTTTAGGCCCAGCTTTCTTTTGAACTGTGCCTTGCTCACTAAATCCAGTCATCAAATAGCTTAGAAATGTGACAGCCAATTTACAGTCTGACATCTATCCAACTCCCAACCATTGACCCCATCAGCTCAGTTCAATGAGCCAAATCCAATACCAACTCCTGTACCCAGACCTGCAGCTCTCCTGATATCTTGGAAAATTTAGCTAAATATACTTCATTAAGCATGTGTGTGTGTGTGTGTGTGTGTGTGTTGACTGGCTCTTGGCCACACCCAATAATGCAGAATAAACAAAGATGAACCCTTGACCTCTCCACACTCTAGTATTTGAGAACTGTCAGGACTCCAGTATGATATTGATGAGGGACTGGATAGAGTCACTCTCACAATGTGAATGTGGGTGTGGTAATGACCACCTCCTCTAACTGTTGATCTACTTGCCTTTCATAGATTTCAGAACCAAATTTATAACACCTACACCCACACCTGGAAGGAAGGCTTGATAGAGTCATCTAGATCTGCCTGTCAGTCGTGTGTCAGTCTGTCTTTCTGTCCCTCTTTGTGTCTGAAGGTCTTTGTGTCTGAAGGTCCAAGTAATCGTTTCAGTACATAAGTTGTATTAAGCTACGTATGTGTTCTATTTCTGATAACGACCCTAACATTTAGACCCAGACCCTCTGGCTGCTCATAGCTCACTGTTTGGCACAAGGATCAGTTCTACAGTGACGTGGAGAGGCAATGTGGAGCTCTGTGAGAGGCAATGTGGAGCTCTGTGAGAGGCAATGTGGAGTCTGTGAGAGGCAATGGCTGTTACACTGGCAAGTGTCACAACTTCCAATAAGTATTGTCTGTACATGTGAAGTTTGTATACACACCTCCTCTGAATCCTGATAGTACAGTGTCACCCAGATTGCAATGCTGGGGATTCACGTGCCACTGGTGGTTAGATCAGAGAGCGAGGTCTCTTCTTAGGACTATGTCTTGATGCACGAAATGTCTTGACATGTTCTAGTAAGAATACTCCAACTTGGCAACTTGGGAGATTCAAGTCACTTATTGGACTCCAGCAAATAAGTTAATAAAATTTTCCTCAGCCATTACTGCATGCAACACACCCACACATTATCAGTCTCACTATAGGTCACTAAATATATTTGGAATTACACACATGCAACTTCACACATGCATGTATGTATAATGGACAAGTTGGAATGACATCACAAATACTCCAATACACATCTACATGCCCTCATCACAAGCCATGGTTTGTTAAATGTGCCGTATATCATCCTAGATGTTTAACCACCATATATTTGTTCAGTCATCATGACGTTACTATCCAAATGGACCAGTGAAAATAGGTCCTAGGACCTACTCATTACCCACCATTGTTAACAGAACCAGCCTGAGTATTCTTTCCTCCCCTTTAGTCTCTATGTAAATCAACAGTCATAAGACATCACCTGCAAACCTCATTTCTATTATAATTGCTATGGAAACAATCACAGGGACCCAGTTATTATAAGGCCAGCTCTCCATGTGAAGTTCTGTACACAACATTAACAGCTAGCTAGCTCTAACAACACCCATTCAAGCCACATAAGTGGGACTTCTAATCTATGCCACAAACTCACACACGCACAAACACACACAATGCCGTTTCACCATTCTTACAATGTACCTTCACTTTCTCCTTCCCAGACAACTAATACCCCTCGACCACCAAAACTGTCACTTACGCTTTGGTTTCCCTTTGGGTTTAGGTGCATTCTCGGCACGTTCCGCCGCACCCCTAGTTTGTTCTTCCACAGCAACATCAGCTGGTTGGGCTGGACTGATGCCTTCTTCAGCCATAGCAATCAAACTCCCGGGTAGGCGGCTTTCAGATTGCGGTAACAGTGGCGAATTACTTAGGTCGTCCCCCTCCATATTACAAAAACATTCATGAGCGTTAATCTATCCATCCAGCGGGAATTCAATTATACGTCACTAGCCGTTTTAGTCCTTCCGCATGCATATGTACTTACTTTTCTGGTAAAGTGTCACCTTTATAATCAAATTATTTTCTTCAGCTTTTTTTTTAGTAGTGTACAATATTATGGCAGAGCTGCCCAGCCACCATGAGCCTTTGTGCTTTGATGAGTATATGAAAGATTTCCAAGAAAAGGACTTCAAGGTAGACGAATTTATCGGCAAGTGCAGAAAGAGAGTAACTATAGAGTGCTTGAGGAAAGACTTGGACTCGTACTATAAAACTCTGAAGAGTTCTATGGTGGAGCTTATTAATAAAGACTACGCAGACTTTGTCAGTCTGTCTACTAACTTGGTATAAAAGTTCAGGTGTTGGTATTGACGATCTTTACCAGGTTTTGTTATTAGGTGGGAATGGATAAGGCCATAGAAGATCTAATGACTCCATTGGGTCAACTTGAAGAAGAGCTGTTGGTAAGATTGTAACAATTATTGAGAAGGCTTGTAGAGTGTTTGATTAGAGAATAGATAAAGAAATAATGCACTCTTTTGAGTGAAATTTTGGCATCAGTTGTGAATTACAATCCTAATTTAAGCGGTGCGATATATTCACTGCATTTACTGTAGCTGAACTAGACAAGTTGTGAGTGGTGCCTCAATTCGTACTGGCACATCAGGATTAATGATGGCCTATTTATTTAAATCACTACAAAATGCATTTTGATGTAATTAATAACGATGAACTAGACCTGGCACAACAACCCCTTTACCCATTTGTGATTTATCATAATGGACTGTTGTACGTGGTTCCATTTGTATATGTTGTTTGGTGCATGTGTGTTAATTAGAGTATAAAAGCCTCAGTGGACTCTGCAATAGATGCAGTGGATGGGAAACTGCTGGAGAGAGCCAAGATCAGAAAGGAAATGGTGAGACTATTGGGCAATACACTCTATTCTGTCACTAGAACAACAGCTGGTGATGGATTGGGGTAGTTAAAATACTCACTCTATTGGTTGTTTTCAGTAGTGGGCCCAGAAGCTAAAACAACAGCAACAGTGAAAACAACAACAACCAAACAACAACAACAAACAATGGCTGGTGATACTGACTGCCAATAGAACTGTGTGTGGCACATTTTTAGGGGAAGGAAGATATTGACTATAGTGCACACAGGTTGTGTAATTGTGGCATGTATAGTGTTGGGAGCTTGGCATGACAACTAGGAAATACAAGGGCTAAACGACAGCAATGTGTGTGCAAGCTGGAGGGATTTTTATATAGGTATGTACAGTTTATTAGCTACTGATTAACACACAAGATATACGTAGTTACATTCCATTCTACATGGTTTTTGCCCAACTGTAGCTCCTTATACATTATCTGTTTCTATATGAGTGAAAATAAAGCCTGTGGAAAAGAAGAATGTAGTTTATTATATAGAATCATGTGATTAAACTTTGAATTGAAAGGTATGGCATGCAATGGATTAACATTAAAACTATAGCACTTATTAATGAGGAAACTGTCATGGTTGGATTGTAGTACACAAGAACATTGTTGGGGTTCACCGAACAAACATGAGGATCAATTATTTGTGTGTGTGTGTGTGTGTGTGTGTGTGTATGTATGTTTATGCATGCTGTGCATGGGCTGTTAGCAGCAGAGTTTCATACAGAGGTAGGGGGTGCCCTGGGATTTCCCCTCCCCAGCTGCAGTTTCCCTTCCCCAACATTTTTGGAAGTTAATATAGTACAACAGCTAAAGTTGTAAAATTATAAATCATGCATGTGACCCAACACTGATTAGTGTAAAGTATACACTCTCATGTAGGCATGTGCATCAAAGTAGTGTGTGTCAATTTTCTTATCTCAATGTTTAACTATCTCATTAATTGGATAATGCTTTCTTTCTGCTTGAAGTGCAGGGGCTTTAGGCATTTTTTATTGATAAATTTTATCAGAAAGCGGGTCTTTAATGCTGTGGCAATTATTACTTACTGCAATTTCTTCATATTACAGTCAATAGTCAATTATTTAACTGAGACTTGCTTATTGCTGAAGTATCAGAAAAAGCCCCTGGTAAGCATAAACAGTAGAATCCTAGTCTCTTACCATGATTGATAATAACTAGGTTTCTACTGTCAGTAGCTACACAATTAGTCATATAAACAAGTTGTAAACATCAACAATATTTAATTTAGTCGTGAAAAGGAACAATATTGTTGCAGGGAGCTAGAAACAATCATATGTATGTGTGTATGTATGTATGTATGTGTGTGTGTATGTATGGCTGGTGGTGTAGTGGTTGTGTCCTGGGCTCAGGGCCCGAGGTCCTGAGTTCAAGCCCAACTCAGGCAATTTTTCCATCTGATTTTCCATCTGCCTCCCACCAGCCCCACCGGTCCACCCAGCTGTAATTGGGTACCTGGCATTTGCTGGGGTGCAAATTCAAGGCCTTTTCTCATGAAACAGCAATGGTCCAGGTGGGACTTCGGGTGCTCACACCACTTGCTGTGAGGAAAGGCCTGCTCTCCTGCGAGTTCCTAGCCCGGCTCCAGGAGCTTTGCTTGCACGGCTCACAGTGCCTGCTTAGTGCACAGGCATCCTGGCTCTGCCAGGTGTGCGTGACCGCCTAGCGGCAGCAAGAAAATTTGCAATTTTTTTTTGTGTATGTATGTATGTGTGTATGTGTGTGCTGTAATTTGAATTGTTTCAAGTTTGACCAGTGATAAATATTTTAAATTCAGGTTAGTTGTTGTTTCATGGAGACATTTATCTCCATATTTTTACCTATTTCATGAAAGTGGCAAACGCCCTAAATTAAAAAAAATAAGGATGATTTGACCTCCATAAGATTTTGTTGAATGCGTGTTTTTGTGAATTAGGAGACTTTGAGAGGGCTCATGGAGATAATGACATCCATAGACAAGTTGGAGAGACTGTTGGAGTTGCAGTCTCACTCTACCTCTACTGGACTGACTTCCAGCACAACCACCACCCACACTAATACTGTGGCACTACTCTCCAAGAAGTAGGTGTGCATAGAGAGGGTAGGAACGAGTGGGCAGACCAGTGAACGGGTGGGCAGACCAGTGAACGAGGGGGCAGACCAGTGAACGAGGGGGCAGACCAGTGAACGAGGGGGCAGACCAGTGAACGAGGGGGCAGACCAGTGAACGAGTGGGAAGACCAGTGAACGAGTGGGCAGACCAGTGAACGAGTGGGAAGACCAGTGAACGAGTGGGAAGACCAGTGAACGAGTGGGCAGACCAGTGAACGAGTGGGAAGACCAGTGAATGAGTGGGAAGACCAGTGAATGGGTGAACGAGTGGGCAGACCAGTGAACGAGTGGGCAGACCAGTGAACGAGTGGGAAGACCAGTGAACGGGTGGGCATACCAGTGAACGAGTGGGCAGACCAGATAACGAGTGGGAAGACCAGTGAACGAGTGGGAAGACCAGTGAATGAGTGGGAAGACCAGTGAATGGGTGGGAAGACCAGTGAATGGGTGGGAAGACCAGTGAACGAGTGGGCAGACCAGATAACGAGTGGGAAGACCAGTGAATGGGTGAACGAGTGGGCATACCAGTGAACGAGTGGGAAGACCAGTGAACGAGTGGGAAGACCAGTGAACGAGTGGGCAGACCAGTGAACGAGTGGGAAGACCAGTGAACGAGTGGGCAGACCAGATAACGAGTGGGAAGACCAGTGAACGAGTGGGCAGACCAGATAACGAGTGGGAAGACCAGTGAACGAGTGGGAGGTGAAGACCAGATGAAACGAGTGGGAAGACCAGTGAACGATTGGGTAAGACAAGGAACGCGTGGGAAGGACCAGTGAAGAGTCGGGCACAGACCAGTGAACGAGTGGGCAGACAGAAGTGACGAGTTTGGGAGGACCAGGGAACGACGGTGGGCAGACCAGGGGAACGAGTGGGAAGACAGTGAACGAGTGGGAAGACCAGTGAACGAGGGGCAAGAACCAGTGAACGAGTGGTAAGACAGTGAATGGTGGGAAGACCAGTGAAGGGGGGAACGGGTAGGGGCAGACCAGTGAAACGAGGGGCAGACCAGGTGAACGAGTGGAAGACAGGGTGAAAGGGTGGGCATACAGTGTAAGTGACGAAGACCATAACGAGTGGGCAGACCAGATAACGAGTGGGAAGACCAGTGAACGAGTGGGAAGACCAGTGAATGAGTGGGAAGACCAGTGAACGAGTGGGAAGACCAGTGAACGAGTGGGAAGACCAGTGAACGAGTGGGAAGACCAGTGAACGAGTGGGAAGACCAGTGAATGAGTGGGAAGACCAGTGAATGGGTGAACGAGTGGGCATACCAGTGAACGAGTGGGCAGACCAGTGAACGAGTGACCAGTGAACGAGGGGGAAGACCAGTGAACGAGTGGGAAGACCAGTGAACGAGTGGGCAGACCAGTGAACGAGTGGGAAGACCAGTGAACGAGTGGGCAGACCAGTGAACGAGTGGGAAGGCCAGTGAATGGGTGAACGAGTGGGCAGACCAGTGAATGAGTGGGCAGACCATTACTTTCTTCGTCATGAAAAATTAGTGCAGAAAAAGTACATGGATAAAAAATGTGCACTATAAAATATTTAACTTATACTTAGTAGTGAAATATTGTGTGACATGTCAAGGAAGGGTTGTGTTTGTTTAGGTCAGAGTTCAGTGGCATGGTGATGGAGAGAATAGCCAGTGAGTTCAACAGACTGCAGTATTGCGTCAATAAAACAGAACATCCCATGGTGGAACAAAACGAGCCAGTGAGTCAGGAAACGACATTGTGTGTGTGTGCACGCACACATGCATGTGTGTGTGCGCGCACATGTATGTGTGTGTTGTTTGTGTTTGTATGTTTGTGTATTATGAGAAGACTGATCTATATAGTCATGTATCCATGTGTACATAAATACATACATACACACATACATATGTACACACATACATACATGCATAAATACATGCATAAATACATACATAAACACATACATACATACATACATGCATTCATACGTACTTATGTCCTACTTACATACATCCACAATTACATACATGTGTGTATTTAGCGTATTGCTGTGATAACCTCCACCCTTCAAGCCAGTCTTGAGTCTTCCCTCCAGCGAGGACTGGCCAATAAGGACAGGATTGCCCTCGTGCAGTGCCTGCAGGCGTATGCCTCCATCAATAGATGTCAGGCGGCAGAGATGCTAGTGGCCTCTGTCGTAGTGCACCCCAATCTGGATCAGGTAAAGGGTGGCTTGCTAATGTTTGATCTATACAGTGAGAGTTGAGTAGAAGTGGATTATGGCAGAATTTCTTTATATTTCTAATGGCCGGTGACGAACTACGTAATATTGTGCCAGCTCTACCCATCATAAACAAGTACACTTATCTGCACATACATTCATGCAGGGTTTCATACAGACTATGGGACCCCTGGGATTCCCCCCCCCCCCCCCCCCCAACCAATTTAGTTTCCCCCTTGACTGAATTTTTTAGTTTTTTGTCCCCCCAACTCATTTGTTTTGTTTGCCAGTCAAGCCCTGACCTGACCTGACCTGATTGAATGCATCGTAGACTTTTCATTGGTCAGTGGTGGGGCTTATCTAGGAACACAGAGTCTATACAACATGGAGAGATTCTGTTTACCCACATCACCATAGTAACCTACATATTAGGAAGGCAAGGAATCACTAGGAGCACAGTGAAAAGTTTTGTCAGGAAACAGCAAGCCATGTTTTCAACAATAGTGCTGACTGCCCCATGATTGTTTGTTGGTGAATATAAATTGCTGAGCAAAAAAAATATTTTGTAATTGAATTATTCATGCACACTCTTGCTCACAAGTGATCACAAGCACCTAATACAGTTGTAACGTGTAATGCTATCAAGTGTTCAGTTGTAAGTTTTTACATGCAATGCTCTCATCATCAGTCAGTCACTTTGTGGCTCTGTATGCACACCTGTGCTGATTGAGTGAGTAACAATCTCACAATGTGCATTGCATAAATCAATTCACTGGAATATACGAGTTATGACTTGGTGTGTGCCCTATACTCTCCAACTACCACCAAGGAGAACTGGGTATTGGTCATCAAGTAAATGTGTACTTCCTCTCCCTCCCTCTCTGGTGTTTGGTTTTCACTTGTTGGCTAGCTTATTCATGCAATGATGATTTCTGGGACTTTCCATGTCAACCAGCTAGCACTGTAATAATGTTGCTCTTATTAACCCTCAGCTTTCATGCATGAAAGGGCTGTAGTAGTCGTCCTGTCTGTCAGTCATACTCAGATATTGGAGATCACTGACAACTAACCATTGGTTTGGGTATGAACTTGCTCAGAATTATGATTTAAGACCTTTTATTGTGCTACTTTTTTTTTCTTTTTCGGGTTGATGTTTGAAAAATGATGCAATGCTATCAGTTCCATGTAGGTACTAAATTTTGTGGGTGACACACCCTTTTGTCATGTAATCATGTGCAGCTACAGTGACACCTGATTGGTCTAAGAAATGATTTAATAGCTAGCTAGTGTATTGTCACACTGACAGTTCACACCTTTAGTGCTTCTGTATTTGGTATGGTAAAGGGTTGAAGCCTAAGTGTCGTAAGAGCATCAGTTTTAGAGTGATCTCTTTGATGCAGTATTCTTTCTTTGAAGAATCTTATCAATAGAGATTCATTGCTATGGCAGACATTACAATTAAATAGTATTTTATAACTTAAGGAAGTAATTATATGATTTCAGATGTCTAAGCATTTAATGTTGTACTACAAATAGGCATCTAATGGTAACTTTCTAATTAAATTATTGGTTGGCTTTGCAAGCCTTCATTTGCATAATGGTTTTAAAGCTAGGGCTATTAAATGTTACTTGACGTTGACCATGCCTTACCTATATTTAAGCAACTTGGACAAGGGATCACTCAGAATACTCAAGAGTGTCTGAAGAATATTGCAACTACTGTACCTATTTTTAGATTGTGCATTAAGTTCCATGGAAACGTACAAAGCCAAGCAAGGGCAACGCTATACAAGTGCTATGCTGCAAGTTTACTCTGTCCTTTCACATAAAACAACAACAACAACAACAACAACAACAACTAGATAGTTGTTCTTAGAATTTCAAAGGGACAAGAGAAAGGTACAGTAAAAAAAACATTTTTTGCCTGATCCTACATCCACCGCTGCTTCACTTATATGGTAAAGTGTGGTTGCATTTATAGCTATATTCTATGTGAGACACAAAACTGTCTTGCTTGCTTGCCGTCAGTACAGCTGTACTATAAAGAGAAGCAAAACTAGCTTATAATGTAGGCGAGACTCTATTATGAAATTAAAGAGCTACACCCTCTGATTATAGCCATAAATCACATAAACAATACAACCACACTTTACCATAAACAAAATACTGAAAGTGGCTAATGTCAACTATCAACTACCATGTAGCGATGTTAACAAAACATGCTCAATATTTGTTATTTTAGTCTTAGAGTCTATGCCAATATTGGGGGTGTGGCTCTGATAGGACTCTGGATTCATATAGTGGTGTGCTCTAATTATAGTGATTGGTGTGTCTGAGTCATAGCCACACGTGGTCAGTATGTCATAACAACTCAGACCAACGTAGTAGCAACGTACATCATACGTGTGGTGGACTAATCCTCTTGTAATGATATTCATGAGCTGTGGCGTGGGTGGCTGCTGGGTATAAAAGGAGTGGCGAGGTCCTGGTAGGCCATCGCTTCTCGGCCTCAGTGGCTCAGATCAAGTAGAAATAACTGTTCTTTAGAGGGTAACAGCTCTAATGGAGACACTGTCTCCTGCTGTGACTTTAAATTTTTAGGACCAGGAGAGATAAAGAAGCTTTAGCTTCCTCTCCACGGTCTCCCTCAGTATTGCACTACCTCTGAGGGAGGCCACATTTTCAATACTATATTATCTCATGATATACTGCAATGTGTATACATTGTGAGGCATGCACAGTGTGTGTACACATGTGTGTGGTGTATACATTGTGAGGCATGCACAGTGTGTGTACACATGTGTGTGCATATGTTGTTTTGTGTGTGCAATTATACAGTAGAAAAAAGCATGCAAGATTCTTGTTATAATCTCATCTGATTTTTGCAGCAGTCTTGACTGAACTTGCTGGTTTTAGAGTTTTCTTTTGCAAGAATCTTTAAACTGTCTCTCATGATTCCAGCAAGGATCTCACATGATCTAGTTTGAATCTTATTGGATTCAAACTAAACCTAGTCTCAATAAATTTACTGGTTTTCAAGAACTTTTATCACTGTTAAGAATCTTACACGATTAATCTAAATTGTTGGTGCTTTTTTTCTTCACTATAAGTGAGTTGACTTGTGTAGTACAATTGCGGGAAAAGAGACAGCCTCCATTCTCTGCCACCAGGATCCTGCAAGTCAGACTAAACCTGTCTAAAGGTCGATCCAGTCAGCCGCTCAAAGCTACCCAGGCCCACAAACAACTATACCACCTAGACTCGCAAGAAAGTGTTCAAGCTTCTCCCGGAATTCTTTGGTGATTACGTGTGAGTAGCATTGACAAGTGCAGAACTGACCATAAAAAGGATGAACTGATCAATATATAGGAGAGAGAAAAGTGAAAATAAAATAATCTGATTGGTTGGAATTGAAGGTGTGTGCATGCAGAAAGAAAGTTCTAGAAGGAATGGTGAGAACACAACAACAAGAAATAGATGTCTAGAAGTCTAACAACCAACATAAAGTTTGTAGATCGTTATAATGAAGAAATGTGCTGTGGCTTGTTCCCTTGTGATGAAGAATGTGGTGGTGATTCCACCACAACCAAATTTTTCAATAGTTGCAGAATGGTCCATTATAATCTTATAGATTCTGTGCACGTAAACAATTTATTTGTTTACTATTAAATTACAGCTGGTGTTCACTTTAATAAAAAAAAATATGTAGTTTAGAAGGTTACTGAAGGTCTATTGTATCATATTGTTTCTTTATTAGAACTGAGCATTACAGGTGGACACCTTCTAATACAAAACTACAAGTGATCCTAAACGTTTTATCCATATTTAATGCAGATTTTTTTCCTTCACTGTAAGTGATTTTAACATAGAGTAAAATATAGTTTTACTGCTTTTCAATAATTATAATCTATTAGCAAGTACCCTGCCACACAGTGATGCTTGTGTATTACAAAGTAAGAATGCAGTAGCACAAGTTTATTTTTATTCATTGTTATCATCATCTACCACTTGGTTAAAGTTACATCAGTTTCCCTCTCCTGCTCTCTTTTTTCCTAAACTATCTCAGCTCTTATCCCCTTCCTTTCCTTTCTCCAGCTCTTTCTTCTCGAGTCATGGAGTCCCTTCTCCTCCTTTGTCTATTTCCTGCTTTTGAGTCACTCTGTCCTTCTGTCATGATTGTGGGCTTAGACTTTGTGATTCTTTTATCGTCTCTTTTGCGTACTTTTGCCTTCCTTTTGAAACCTATGCCACCGTTCCTCACTGATTCCGATTCCATCCGCTTTTTTTGTTGCAATTAATCGGTTGTTTTTTTTTTTTTTGCCTTCTTTCACCTTCGTTTTTGAAACCTACGCTGCCTTTCCTTGCCAATTCCACCCACTTTTTAGCTACAATTAATTGCATTTTACTGAATGTGACGATGCTTTACCCATTCAAATAATGACCATGCTTTACCAAAGGATTTGACTTTTTTATGAATACACACACACTCGGTTGTCGTTATGAAACACAAGTGTAGCATTATAGATTGTGAATATCACACAATAGTGCATTAAGAATTTTATAGATTCTGTGCACGTAAACAATCTATTTGTTTACTAGTAAATTATAGTTTGTGTTCACGATAAAAAAGATATTGCTCTTTAGTTTGGAAGGCTACTGAAATACTGTTATATCATACTGAAATGAACACTGCTGGTGTAATAAACAAAACTACATGACATGAAGTTTAATGACTTCATTTTGCCTGATAGCAACTCTAAATAGACCATTGTAGGTAGTCTTACAGGCCAGACCCTTTACCAAACACAAGCAGGGAAATGGTCTGGTCAAACTTGATTGACTTTTTTGTTCACATTAATCCACGAAAATTGTGGATGACATGCGCAATGTCTATGTCATCAATTGAGCCTCCTACGCTCGTTAAGTATTCGCATTGTAAATTAGAATTAGATGTTTATCCTATGACATAAGCACTCCGTTGACGCTCGCGCAGTAAAAAAATATTGCTGATGGTGCGGAACAATCTCGAGTACCGAGTTTGACCAGACCTACGGTAGAGGGTCTGGCCTGACAAGACTCTGTGATTCTGGGTTTCCAGTATCAGTTCTTCCTGATACATCAGGTAGTCATATAGTCTGCCCATGCAATCATCTTATGCCTGTGTATATTCATTAGCTGATGATCATCAAGCTCATGCTTGAATAAACCTTCACTGTTAATTTTTATGTGATGTTACTTGAATTCATAAAATCCATGAGACACTTCATACATGGAGCATACATAATTTTACTGCTACTGTCAAAGGCTGAATAGTGGTGTGCTCTAATTATAGTGATTGGTGTGTCTGAGTCATAGCCACACGTGGTCAGTATGTCATAACAACTCAGACCAACGTAGTAGCAACGTACATCATACGTGTGGTGGACTAATCCTCTTGTAATGATATTCATGAGCTGTGGCGTGGGTGGCTGCTGGGTATAAAAGGAGTGGCGAGGTCCTGGTAGGCCATCGCTTCTCGGCCTCAGTGGCTCAGATCAAGTAGAAATAACTGTTCTTTAGAGGGTAACAGCTCTAATGGAGACACTGTCTCCTGCTGTGACTTTAAATTTTTAGGACCAGGAGAGATAAAGAAGCTTTAGCTTCCTCTCCACGGTCTCCCTCAGTATTGCACTACCTCTGAGGGAGGCCACATTTTCAATACTATATTATCTCATGATATACTGCAATGTGTATACATTGTGAGGCATGCACAGTGTGTGTACACATGTGTGTGGTGTATACATTGTGAGGCATGCACAGTGTGTGTACACATGTGTGTGGTGTATACATTGTGAGGCATGCACAGTGTGTGTACACATGTGTGTATGTGTACATATGTTTGTTCCTCACCTCTCCATTTATCTGGACCAAATGTCATGGGTTCAAACCTGCTTAATAAGTTTTTTTTCTCTTTCTTCTTGAACAAAGAGAATAGAGAAGGTCAAATAGGAAAGTAAAGGTAAAAAAAATTAGTTGGGGGAAGAAAAAGGATTTTTAAATGTGAGAACAAGGTTCAGGGCTACTGCAGGTGGCGTGATTTTTAAGGTTCTAGAAGATCAGTTTAAACTATAGTATTTCGGCCTCTGGGATGGCCTTCTAGTAATGACTGACAGTGCAGCGACTGAATGTGGACAACTAAATAGAGAGAAGGAATGCTAGAATGTGAAAGACTGAATAGAGAGGGAGGTGCTAAATGTTCTGATTATTATGTAACAATAGAGTTCAGAGAGGCAAGCTATAGATGGCAGAATGGATGAACAGTACTGACAATGAATGCAAGTGAATGAGTTAAAAATAAATTAAAATTAAAAAGTGAGAATTGGAAGGTACAATAGATCGAGGGCCCTCTACCCTGTACCTGACACCAATATGTCAGATGGCTACCCTGTACCTAGGACATCAGCGAGTCAATTTTGGAATCACAATCGAAAAAAATAATTTGAGTCTATTTAAACATCTCACCATAAATTCACTTTGCACTGTCAGGTTTTTTGGAGCCACTTTTTTCTATGTACCCCAGCGAAGTTGAGAAGAAAAAATCCCCATTAGCCTTTGTGAATCTCTGAGCATTCAGTTGGATATTGGGGTCACATTGAAGGACTCTTCCTCTGGTAGACTATACAGTGCATGTACAAATAGAAAAGGCAAACACAAGTTCTACACGGACTGGATTCAATGGAGGCTTTGGGCATACTGTATAATAGTTAGGTGTACCTTAGAGGAGCTGTTTTTAGGGTCCTGAAGGCCCCAGGCTGTAGCATCCCGAGTGTGGTGAGGACACTAATTAGGGCCTGAGAGACCCTAAAAATGGTAGTTCATGACGGCTGTGCAGCGCCCAGCTGGTTCAAGATGTAGCAACTACTCCTAGCAACACAAATGGAAGGAGATTAAGTGCAATTGGAGGGACACTGAGTATATTCCTGTCCTCAAGGCAGGGACACTAGTGCCCCTCACTGAAGGACATATGCAGTTTAGAGTTCTCCATCACAATACAAACACTACATCAGCTATGTTCTGAGAAGTCCATTTAATGTGCACTGTTTCAACATTTATTTTAGCACATTCAGTTCTCAGTTTAAAGTTCAGGTGGCAGTTCATGCTTACTAAAAAATTTGACAACGACAATCCAATTTCAACATCTTTTGGCACTTGACTTTTGAATTAATGTACTTTAGACTAATAATGTGCTTGAGCACAAGGGGTGAGCGAGCCAGTGCACAAATGAAACCATTCAAAAGAATCTATCAGTCCATTTCTAAAAGTATAGCTAATCTAGCCATTGTGACCATTATATTATACTTTAGCTAACTAATACAGATCCACTTTTTTACCTCAATTTCCTGAGTACTGGTATTTTTTGTAGTCTCTAATATATGCCATTGTGACTATCTGAATTATGTACCAATATCTTTTGACAACAAGCATTCGCAGCTATTAAAAACGGCCAAGTTTTTAATATTATGTCTGGTAAAGGGTTTCAATACCATAGTAACCATTCGCCATAACATTGAAAAAACAAGAAGTTCTAAAGAATTACTGCACAGTGTTGAGTATAACAGAGTTTTTAAGAGTTAGTTATTAAGACCTAAGTGCGTCTTGTAGCATTCAGAAACAACCTAATACGAAGGGGTAAATAATTTCCTTGAATGATACAGGATCGCTAAACTAAAAGATTCTGTTTAGTGGAGGTATGGGAAGGGGTAGACCACGAAGCAAACAAAAACGCGAGAGTCAAAGTACAAAATGACATATGTACGTCCACACATATATATAAACAAACAAATATCCCTGATTTTCAATTGTGTCACCTCTGATAGTGTCTCGCTCGCTTCGCTCGCTCACCAATAATCATTAAAAATAGAAATCTAACGGTAGCATTCTTATCGCTTACTTTTTAATGGGCTCTAATATTGTATATTGAGTGCATGAATTTTTATAATATGAAAACCATTCTTGAATTATGTATTGCTTTTTATTCGCTTGTTTGGTATTAGATTATCACAAACAAGAATTTGCTGTCTCATTCTGCTGGCTTGGCTGGTCTCTATGGTGACATATTAAGCTGTATCAAGGAGAAGTGTGGTCTACTGCTGCAGATCACCCAGGCAACCCACCAGTGCCCAGCAGAGGTGAAGGGCTATGATTTCCTAGTGAACTCGGTGTGGCCCGAGTTAGTTGCCTTACTGGAGGTCAAAGTGGCAGTCATATTTACTCAGGGAAACCCAGAAGTATTTCATAAGGTGAAGCATTTCTATGAGCCATGTGTTTGTGTGTGTCTGTATGTGTGAATAATCATAATTAGTATTATTATTATCATTACTATGTAGTTGTTCTTGTTGTTTTGTTTTGTTATTGTCTTGTGGCTCAGAACTATACCACTAGCATGAAATTTCTGGATTCTCTTGAAGAGCTTTGTGGCACGCGTTCTTCTGTAAAAGCACTCCACACTCACCCTTCTTTCAACATCTTCATGAACAAATGGAGTCTTCCTGTTTACTTTCAAATCAGGTAAGTTGCTACCTGTTTCATTTGATTTGTTGCTACATATTTCCTGAAATATTAACTGGCACTACACCGAGCGTAAGACTCCAATAACTGCAATCTATTTATAGAACACTGTACTAGCTATTTATAGTAGTAATTTATTTTAGACTTGCACATTTCCAAGAATGTATTTGTGAGTGCTGGGAGTGATCAATAAGATAGAATACACTGTGACACTATGAGGGTGATGAGAACTTGCATGTATGGCTTCAGTCACTATCCTCATGCAACTCGTAACTAGCTACCCAAGCTTCTTCTGGCGGCCACCCAACTTGAGTATTTCATTTGTCCAGATTCCAGGAGATAGCTGGAGCTCTGGAGTCATCTCTGGTTCTGCCTCTGGTACCTTGCACTCAGAAGTCACATGATCATGCTCAGCCACACCCACCGTACCAGTTGGAGGTGTTTCAACGTCTGCAGGAATGCTTGCGGCAGTGTTGGCATGACAACGTGTTCATTCCAGCTCTTGCTCATCGCTTCTGGAAACTTACGCTGCAGGTAAAGTCACTCCAGAACTAGCCCAGTACCTCAATACTAGTGTTACCATAACACTCTTATGTGATACCAGTGCACTATGACACCCTTATTTAATACCAGTATTATTATGACACCCTGGTTCAATACCAGTGTTATTATATTCAATACCAGTGTTATTATATTCAATACCAGTGTTATTATATTCAATACCAGTGTTATTCTATTCAATACCAGTGTTATTATATTCAATACCAGTGTTATTATGACACTCTGGTTCAATACCAGTGTTATTATATTCAATACCAGTGTTATTATGACACCCTGGTTCAATACCAGTGTTATTATATTCAATACCAGTGTTATTATGACACCCTGGTTCAATACCAGTGTTATTATATTCAATACCAGTGTTATTATATTCAATACCAGTGTTATTATATTCAATACCAGTGTTATTATATTCAATACCAGTGTTATTATGACACTCTGGTTCAATACCAGTGTTATTATATTCAATACCAGTGTTATTATATTCAATACCAGTGTTATTATATTCAATACCAGTGTTATTATATTCAATACCAGTGTTATTATATTCAATACCAGTGTTATTATATTCAATACCAGTGTTATTATGACACTCTGGTTCAATACCAGTGTTATTATATTCAATACCCATATTATATTCAATACCAGTGTTATTATGACAGCCTGGTTCAATACCAGTGTTAGTGTCGGAGGCACACGCATGTAAGTTACAGCACTGTTGAACATTTATAAAATGAGCACTAACACAAGTGGCAGTGTTGGATGTAGCAGTACAAATTTCATTGGCTGACAGTAGATGGTGAACGGAACAACTCAGCAAAGGGTGGACTCTGTGCAGAATTGATATTGAATTAGGTATCAAGGATAACACTGGAACTGACTTTAGGATGTCACATATTCTGTTCCACTCTCAAACTCTTCCTGGTCCCATATACACTAGGAGTTTTAGTAAGCATTGCCCAGGAATAGTGTGAGAGAATGTTGTTATTGTGGCATGGTAACTACCACATTAGCTCATCCTTGTAGTTATCTGGAGAAGTTGTTACAGTTGTTCAATAATATTTTTTTAGTTGCTGGTTCGCACATCGGTGTGGCTCCAGGACCTCTCCACTCTACCTCTCTCCAAGGTGAGATGTGCAGCTGGTTTGAGCTATTGTTTGGTTGACAACTGAGTATGTGATCAATGGGTGTGGTCTCATGAGGGGTGTGGTCTCAAGGTCAGTGAGTGTTGCTTGAAAGTTTGAATTGGGCATAGTTTTCAGTATGTGTGACAGTGAGTGGGATACGTGCTTCTAATTGTGTGTCAGAGACTCCTCGAGTATGTTTAGAAGATGGCAGATTTGAGCAGGAGTTAGTATCAATAGAATGACTTTTTATACCATCAGTTTTCATAGAGTGTTAAAAATATGTTGTATGTTATTTTTTTAGCCGTCCTCAGGCAAGAAGAGTGACTCTAAAAATGAAGGAGGTAGTGGTGAGAAGGAGAGTTTGAAACTAGAAGACTGTCTACAGATCATTCATGATTGTGAGCTACTCAAGGAACAGGTGAGGCATTAGTTGTGTGGGTAATAAATTAGATAAATTCAAGAGTGACAAAAATAATAAAACATTAAAACCAATTTAATGTTCATAAATAAACATGGATATTAGGAAAAGGTGATTAAAATATAATATACTAAAAATAGTAGTAAATGGATATAAATAAATACAGGTATGTAGTATTAAATGTCAGTCAAATATCAATGAAAATATGTGAAGTGATTGGATGCGTAGATTGCAGGATACACAAGATTGAACACAAGCTGACAGAGATTCATGCACTTTTTGAGGAATACCTTCAGGTGGCACGGATGTTAGTTATGTGGGAATAGATTGCAGGCTACTGGTACTAGACTTGTAGTGACAGACCAGGCTTGATCCTGGGTTGTAGCCAGTGGGTGACAGGACTTGGTCTTCAGGTAGGACACTGAGGCATACACTTCTTCACAGCGACCCAACCACACGTTGCCACGAGGAGACGTACTGTCACACTTGGCATGGAAGACGAACGCTGGGATCCTCTGAGGGTCAAAGTCACAAGTGTACTTCCACGGGCACACGGTGTCGATGCCGGTCTGCCTCGAGGTGAAATTGAAGTAGCCGCTGCAGCCGTTAGGGGCGGGCAATATGCCTGTCCTGTGTCTGAGAGTTTGCTGGACGAGGCTGGGCTGGAATGTGACATCAGTACTGGTGGACACGTTCACTCTCACTTGCAGTGGAGTTCTGCGGGTTTCTGGTGTGCTCAAGTAGTCCCCCAGTGTGGGAAGCTGCACACAGCTGATGGGACAGCACATGCAGAAGCCGAGAGTCATGGTGGAGAGAACCAGGAAAGTGAGGCTGTTAGTCATCTTGGATAACACGAGGTTAGTGTGGAGATTGTTAGGAGGAAGAGCTAGTCTAAACTAGAGATTCACTTGGTGGTACACTACTTCAGATTGAGTTTGTCTTGTAGTCTCTAACTGCTTGGTTGGGTCTCAAGTTGTCAGTTTTTATACTGCCGCCTGGCCCCCTTCTGGTGCTCCTTCAAGTTCTGATATCATCTCTAAATGGTTATATTATTAGATGTTTGTATTATTCACTTACTTGCATAATATTGTCACAGTAAATAGGGAAGTCTGACGTGAAGGCCCCGAGGTGATAGGGTAATGCCGCGGCAGTATTGGTAGTATGCGAAGCGTGAATAGTTTGTTATTTATTGATCGGTCCAGCGTGTGTCCAAGTGAAAATGTTCACCACTCATAGTGGGGAAGTAGCGATTAATGAGCAATTGGAACTCTACGGCATTACATAACTAATGTAGTTCCTCTAGATCTGGTATTATTACTACTACTACACAAATTGTCTTTTTCTGTTTCTAGTTCACCTTAACTTTCTACAAATTGTATTATCACACTTCTCTTTGAACTTTCAAATTTCATTGTAAACTTGCGTACTACGTTCTTGTTCTTCTAAACTGACCAATATTATTTGTTAGTTATACAGAAGATTACAGGAATGGTGGTCGTAACAACTACACTATGTCCTGTATCCCAGCTAAGTAGGTTTATTTAATTGACTGTTCAGGACATCATATACAGGGTTTCATACAGAAATGAATCTAGGAGGTGAAAAACAATTTTCTTAATTTTTTTTGAAGGGGCAATGAGAATAAAATGCAAACTCATTATGTTCCACAGAGCCCAGGACACAACCACTACACCACACACCACACACACACACACACACACACACACACACACACACACTCCCTTCAAATTTTACTATTGGGGGCAATGCCTAGTTGTTAGGTACCTGCCCCTCCTCCTATTTCGTCAGATCTTGTCCCGTGAGGTAACAGTAGTGTTATAAAATAAACAAACAGGTGCATGTTCATTATGACACGTATACTATGTCTGTTTTGGATACAGGCATGCATATGTACAGTCATATGACTGTGTTGTGAGTCACATGACACTGGGTTACTAGATGATCATGTGTTATACTTGTCGTAATGTGCACGCAGGTTAGTGGATATGTTTAATTCTCACTCCATAAAGATTAAGACTGTTTCCCTTTTTTATAAGAGTAGGTATTTTATTGTGGAAAAAAGTATGATTATAATAGTGCACTAACATACATAAAACTTGAGTCAGTATTGATCCAAACTTCATGGTCACCACTTACCATGAATGGTTTGCACCACACCAAGTCAAACCCATATACGACGAGATACTTTTAAGGTATGGAATCATTTTTCAGTACCATATTGACTTAGCTATGTAACTTTTCCCCTTGGTACATGCGAGTGAAAATAAAGTCTCACTAGTAGGATGTTGTAGTATGTTTTTCAATATTTACTCTACTTTTTTTAAAGCTATAATATTGCTACTCTAATATCGATGTTTTTTTTTGTAGTGGTACATAATGACAGTAGAGACATTTCGACAGTCCTACTACCATCCTGTTACAAATAATTAGTGAATTTGAACGAAAAGTGCAGATAAACTCCGCTAGATGTCGGGGGAAGTGTGTGAAAGTTGGCAAGTGAGAATATTGATCCGTTGAATTTGATGCATTAAAATGAAGTATGATAGCTTCCGATGTTCAAATAATTAAATAAAAATAATTAATATTAAGTAAATAAATAAATTTATAATTACACAATAAGTACAGTAAATTAGGTAGATAAATAAATAAATGAAAAAATAAATAAGCGAATGAAATAAATATAATAAATAAATAAAAGTAAATAAATAAAATAAATTATAGATAATTAATTAAATGAAAATAATTTAATAATTAAACAATAAATAATAAAATGACGTGGAAAGCTGTATAAGAGGTAGAAAATGGTCGCATGACTCTGAGTGGATTCCCAGCCCTGGTATCCAACATCCAGGTAGCTCCTACCCTGTGGCCCTGGTATCCAACATCCAGGTAGCTCCTACCCTGTGGCCCTGGTATCCAACATCCAGGTAGCTCCTACCCTGTGGCCCTGGTATCCAACATCCAGGTAGCCCCTACCCTGTGGCCCTGGTATCCAACATCCAGGTAGCTCCTACCCTGTGGCCCTGGTATCCAACATCCAGGTAGCTCCTACCCTGTGGCCCTGGTATCCAACATCCAGGTAGCCCCTACCCTGTGGCCCTGGTATCCAACATCCAGGTAGCTCCTACCCTGTGGCCCTGGTATCCAACATCCAGGTAGCTCCTACCCTGTGGCCCTGGTATCCAACATCCAGGTAGCTCCTACCCTGTGGCCCTGGTATCCAACATCCAGGTAGCTCCTACCCTGTTGCCCTGGTATCCAACATCCAGGTAGCTCCTACCCTGTGGCCCTGGTATCCAACATCCAGGTAGCTCCTACCCTGTGGCCCTGGTATCCAACATCCAGGTAGCTCCTACCCTGTGGCCCTGGTATCCAACATCCAGGGTAGCTCCTACCCTGTGGCCCTGGTATCCAACATCCAGGTAGCTCCTACCCTGTGGCCCTGGTATCCAACATCCAGGTAGCTCCTACCCTGTGGCCCTGTTGAGAAGAGGTTTTTCACAGTTTTTGATAGCAAAGCTTCTCTGATGATCAGCCCAAATCTTCTCTCATTGTCAAGTACAGTTATTCCAATTATTATTTCATTGTTGTTTTAATATAATATATTTAAAAGTGGTTATGGATGAGAATGATCGAGTTTAATATATATTTAAGAATGGTCCTGGACGATGATTGAGTTTAGAGTGGTCCTGGATGAGAATGATTCGTGGTACGATGAATATTTACGTGAGTAGACTGGATGTGAAGTGACATGAGTGGGTGTGCCTGTGCAGTACGGATCAGAGGTGGGTGGAGTGTTCTTATTCCAATGACTAGGCTACAGATTTGAGTTGAGGTTGCATGTTACAGGCACGACTTTGCTCTGTAGTTTCCACTCTGTGTTGCTTGCATTGTCTTCTAGTGGATCACATGATTCTGTAGTGAGGTAAGTGTACAAGGAGTAGACTTCCTTGCAGTACCCGGGTCCTGTACCAGGTACAGGGACATCACTGCGGCGTCGAGCGTGGAACATAACTGCTGGTATTCTTTGTGAGTCATAATCACAGTCATAGTACCAGGGACAAGCTGTGTTGACAGCTATATCAGTAGATGTGAAGTTATAGTATCCCTCACAGCCTCGACTAGTAACCCTGGAGCTCATCATATTCTCAGTGTACAGTGCTGGCAGCATAGCCTCAGGCCTGAAGGTGTGGCCTGTGGTGGAGACATTGACAGCCAGTTGTAATTGGCTCAGGCCCTCTGTCTCAGCTGTGTAGTCAGAGATGTTGTGTAGGTTAGGACATCCACTGGGCATGCCTATAGGGCATGAGCTGCTGCAGGTCAGAAAGGCCACTAGAACAATAAAGGTCTTCATGATTGGTGGTTGAGTTTTATTACAAGGAGCCAAATAGTCTGATTGGTTTTACTTCTTGGTGGTCTGGTGAACTGGTGCATCCTTCATCCGGCCTTGTTTAAGTACTCCACGAGTGTAAGGCACTAGTGTTGATTGTGTGTGTTCAGATATTGATGTGTGTTATTGGTCACCTCTGGAGTAGGCATTGCTTAGTGTGTTGTGATTTGCTATGGAATTTTGACTACTGATGGGCAATAGAGGATATGCCGCAATAAACTAACTATAAACTAACTGGTAGGGAGAATAGGGGAGTGTTGGGGGTTAAGGAAGTGTGCATGTGCAGTTATATGAGGACAGTGTGGCGACTCTTTGAGGGGGAGATTGTATGAGATTGTACACTGTGATACCTGATGCAATTTCCTTGTGGAAGTGGTAAATGAAAGGTGTAAGTTAAATGTTATTGATGAATACTCTGATATAAGTACATAGACTCCAACTTTCCTAGGTTTTTAAAAATTTGTCCCAGGTCTGATAATGTACCCTCATTTGTCCCACAGATTGCCAGCTTGCTGAAATTATATGATTGTGTAGAATTATCATCATTTTGATATCTATTTTCACCTATACATATGTTTATAAAATATGGCCTCGCTCACCTCCACCAGTGTGAGTAAATTATAGTACAATGATTTATGCAATGGTAAGAGATTGCATTCAATTTGAAATTATTTTCTTTCTGTGCTGCAAAATCTTTTGTACCGATCAAACAACTACTTTAGTTTATTAGATGTATTTTCGCTCTTTCACAGACAAAAGTGGATGTAAATGCTATAGAGTATAAAAAATTCCATGGATAAAAAGAATCTTTGAAAAAAGAAAATTTCCGTTGGTGTGTTGAGAGCAAAGCTCCTTGACAGCATAAATGCAGTTAAGGTTACTGACAATTAACCGTTTGTTAACTTACTCAGAACGACGATTCAAAACTTGTGCTAGTTTAATTTCAGGCTGATTTTTGAGAAAAGGTGAAGCTGTCAGCTCCGTGTAGGTACTAGGGGTAACCTCCCTTATTGCCACAATGTAATTTTGACCTTTTCACCTTATGTGTATTTTCTCTCTTTCACAGGATTTTTTTAAACAATACAGAATTATTAAGGGGTACTGGTATGAGAGAGAATATATCTAATGAGTAAAGAAGGCTGAGAAAGACATTTTAAAGTGATAAATTAGCAGAGTTAAAAAAAAATTCACAGATAAAAAAAATCTTTGAAAAAGAAAGAAAGAAATTTTCGCCGGCAAACGAACACTTCAATTCTGTATTTATACTGTAAGGGGTACTACTATTCTATAGTCTCGCTCTCAACAGACCAATGGAAATTTTCTTTTTTTTTTCTTTTCTTTTTTTTTTTTTTTAAGATTGCTTTTATCCGTGGAAATTTTTTATTCTGCTAATTTATCACTTCACAATTTCATTCTCAGCCTTCTTTGCTCATTAGATGTATTCTCTCTCTTTCACAGGCTTTTTGAGAAACAATACAGTGTTCAGTGTGTTACTACCAGCAACGCTGTCCAAGTTGGTGACGACACTAACCTCTGTCTTGCTCTACTATCATGCAACGCTTGAGTCTCATGACCTCTTCTTTCATCCTGAGCCTAAGCAGAACTCTAAAAAGCCTCACAACTGGAATATCAAGGCTACCAAAAGAAAGGCTTTGTCGAAACATTTGCCGCAACATCCTCTTCATACTTACATTCCTTGATCAGTTCTATGTGAGATTAGTGCAAGCAGTTCCATGAATAAGCAAAGGCCTTCAATTCTCATTCCGTGTTATGCAAAGTCATGCTCAAAGATTTTTTTTATCTGTGGAATTTTTTGTTTTACTCTGCAAATTTATCACTTCACAATTCTGTATTGTTTAAAAAAGTCTATGAAAGAGAGAGAATACATCTAATGAGTAAAAGAAGGCTGAGAAAGAAATTATTTTCACCTTATATACATGTGTTTATAAAATATGGCTTCGCTCACCTCCACCAGTGTAAGTTAATGGCAGTACGATGATTTATGCAACTTAAAAGGTTGCATTCGATTTGAAAACATTTTATTTCTGTGCTGCAAAAACTTTTGTACCGATCAGCATCTGTATTTATTGAAGTAGGACACCATTATTTCATGTTAATCATTGGGAGCAATGTTGTAATACAACATATTTAATGAAGCTCTTCCTGAACAGTGCAAGAAGGCTATTGCAGCAGCAGCAGCCACTGTAGTCATTTACTCCATGACTTGAAAAGTACACACAAGTCACTCCACCATTTTTAGCACGATCAGGTTGCTATGTGAAAATACTTGAAGTGTCTAGTAGAAGTTGCAGGGAAGGAGTATTGTTTCTAAACTAATTTGAAAAGTTGTCTTAAGTGTGTGTATTAATTTCCACTTTTCTTCTCTTTTTAATGACTAGTTTATTAGACGTATTTTCTCTCTTTAGATAAAAAAGTAGATGTAAATGCTAGAGTAAAAAATTCCATGGATAAAAATAATCTTTGAAAAAAGAAAATTTCCGTTGGTGTGTTGAGTGCAAGGCTGTGCGTAGCAGTACTCCTTGACAGCATAAGACAGTTGAGCTATTACCTATTGTCATGTTGTAATCACATGAACATAATTTCTTCCTGCCCACACTAGTTTTGCTGTATGCTAAAAATTTAATCGAGTGCTGGAATTGGAATGTTGTGTTGAAACTTATGCTGGTAAGTGTCTCTTGCATGTTTAGAGCTGTCTTCTCTTATGAAGACAGCATTTACAGCTACTGTTTTCATTGCACAAGCTTATTGATACCTGATTAGGTATAGCCAACAAGATCATGCAATAGCTAGCTGGTGTATAGGAGGATTTGCACCTTTGCTGCTTCGTTTAGCAAGGGTATAATATAAACAACTGGCTATGCTATTGCCCCATGCTGTTATGATTTATTATTACTAGGTGCATGTGAGTGAAAATAAAGCCTCAGTAGTATGTTTTTTGTTGTTGTTTTTTTGCTTTAGTTATTTTTATTTTACACTTCAAATTCTTTGAAAGCTGTAGTTTTTATAACCGGATAGTTTTTTTTTTCTCCCTCTGTTACTTTTTATTTTTATTTTTATTTTTACGATACTTTAGAATTTCTCTCAACGTCCAACGCAATTCCATACTGCTTTTTCCACAGACATCTGTGGCAACTAATATTTGGAAGTGATTGATATAACATATTAAAAGTTGTCATGGTTGCGTTTAGTGTATATTTTAATAGAGAGTAGTTATGGATGAGAATGATCGAGTTTAATATATATTTTAAGAGTGGTTATGGGATGAGAATGATTGAATTTAATATATATTTTAAGAGCAGTTATGGGATGAGAATGATTGAATTTAATATATATTTTAAGAGTGGTCCTGGATGAGAATGATTCATGGTAACATGAATATTTACGTGAGTAGACTGGATGTGAAGTGACATGAGTGGGTGTGCCTGTGCAGTACGGATCAGAGGTGGGTGGAGTGTTCTTATTCCAATGACTAGGCTACAGATTTGAGTTGAGGTTGCATGTTACAGGCACGACTTTGCTCTGTAGTTTCCACTCTGTGTTGCTTGCATTGTCTTCTAGTGGATCACATGATTCTGTAGTGAGGTAAGTGTACAAGGAGTAGACTTCCTTGCAGTACCCGGGTCCTGTACCAGGTACAGGGACATCACTGCGGCATCGAGCGTGGAACATAACTGCTGGTATTCTTTGTGAGTCATAATCACAGTCATAGTACCAGGGACAAGCTGTGTTGACAGCTATATCAGTAGATGTGAAGTTATAGTATCCCTCACAGCCTCGACTAGTAACCCTGGAGCTCATCATATTCTCAGTGTACAGTGCTGGCAGCATAGCCTCAGGCCTGAAGGTGTGGCCTGTGGTGGAGACATTGACAGCCAGTTGTAATTGGCTCAGGCCCTCTGTCTCAGCTGTGTAGTCAGAGATGTTGTGTAGGTTAGGACATCCACTGGGCATGCCTATAGGGCATGAGCTGCTGCAGGTCAGAAAGGCCACTAGAACAATAAAGGTCTTCATGATTGGTAGTTGAGTTTTATTACAAGGAGCCAAATAGTCTGATTGGTTTTACTTCTTGGTGGTCTGGTGAACCGCTGGATTTCGATCTGGCTTAAGTACTCCGGTAAAGTAAGTTTAATGGATGTGTGTGTTTCACATAATGGTGTGTGTTATTGGTCACCTTTGGAGTAGCTCATACTTTGTGTGTTTTCTTTATTATAGAGTTTGCGCTGAATGCTAGAGGATGTGCCACAACCAATGCTTTGTTATCCTGGGAAGTTGAGGGGTAGGGAGAATAGGGGGTTGGGGGGTTAAATAAGTGTGTAACTATATATGAGGCCGGTGTAGCGACCCTACAAGAGGGAAATTGTACGAGATAGTACACTCTGATAACCTTGAGGCAATTTCCTAGTGGAAGTGGTAAATGAAAGTTGTAAGTAGGCAAATATTATTGATGAATACTCTGATAAGTAATTGGATTATCTAATTGTTTCATTTCAAGTTCTAAAGTAACGATTACATTTCTTTAAAAAAATTGAGGGGAATGCTGACATCATCAGGATACGTTTTGCATGCTTACATCACCTTGTTGGATGCTGTCAGGTGCTACACAACACCTTGTGCCTCAGCTACGCCCCTCTTCTATCACTGTGATATCACTCAGAGGAACGTACCCATACTCATGATTATAAATAAATAGTACACTCTTCAATATGACTATCTCTATTACAGAAAATAAAAATTCTAGAGAGACGCTATCAGATTTACTTTATAGGGTGGAGTATGTTATGTATTTGTTAAGTGTGCAGATTACCCTTTTTTTGTTGTTGTTTTTTTTAATATTTTTTATACTTAGAGCCGGTAAACACACTATGGTAGTGGGATGATAGCACATACATCTCCAATGTATTACACTGAGTGTGTGTACAGATCTCTCCCTACACCAATCCAATGTATTACACTGAGTGTGTGTACAGATCTCTCCTACACCAATCCAATGTATTACACTGAGTGTGTATGCAGATCTCTCCTACACCAATCCAATGTATTACACTGAGTGTGTGTACAGATCTCTCCTACACCAATCCAATGTATTACACTGAGTGTGTGTGCAGATCTCTCCTACACCAATCCAATGTATTACACTGAGTGTGTGTGCAGATCTCTCCTACACCAATCCAATGTATTACACTGAGTGTGTGTACAGATCTCTCCTACACCAATCCAATGTATTACACTAAGTGTGTGTACAGATCTCTCCTACACCAATCCAATGTATTACACTGAATGTGTGTACAGATCTCTCCTACACCAATCCAATGTATTACACTGAGTGTGTGTACAGATCTCTCCTACACCAATGCAATGTATTACACTGAGTGTGTGTACAGATCTCTCCTACACCAATCCAATGTATTACACTGAATGTGTGTACAGATCTCTCCTACACCAATCCAATGTATTACACTGAGTGTGTGTACAGATCTCTCCTACACCAATCCAATGTATTACACTGAGTGTGTGTGCAGATCTCTCCTACACCAATCCAATGTATTACACTGAGTGTGTGTACAGATCTCTCCTACACCAATCCAATGTATTACACTGAGTGTGTGTGCAGATCTCTCCTACACCAATCCAATGTATTACACTGAGTGTGTGTGCAGATCTCTCCTACACCAATCCAATGTATTACACTGAGTGTGTGTACAGATCTCTCCTACACCAATCCAATGTATTACACTGAGTGTGTGTACAGATCTCTCCTACACCAATCCAATGTATTACACTGAGTGTGTGTACAGATCTCTCCTACACCAATCCAATGTATTACACTGATTGTGTGTACAGATCTCTCCTACACCAATCCAATGTATTACACTGAGTGTGTGTACAGATCTCTCCTACACCAATCCAATGTATTACACTGAGTGTGTGTACAGATCTCTCCTACACCAATCCAATGTATTTTACACATGTATGTTATGAGCTGTTTTGACGGTTGCTTCCAGCCACTTCTTGCTTTTATTGTTCCTCTTTTTGCACCCATCAAATTGTGCAAAAAAAAAAAAAAAAGAAGTTGGTTAGTTTGTTTATTTGATCCACTGCATGTCATTTTCCAATATTTCATATTATTATGTCCATGTATTATACTTCACTGAAATGTTGAACTCTTCAACTATTATGAATTACAATCTCATCAGTTCTCTTTGTTTTCTTATGGACTCTATTAATCTTATCTGAACTCACCTCATGTGATGTCATATTGTACACTCTGTGTGTAGGGGTGTATGTGTGTGTGGAGGGGGTGGAGTGGAGATGGGAGAGTAAGTGGGTGATGACAGCACAAATAATGCAGAAGATTTATTAAGAATCCCTTCCATTAGATTAATTATTTCTTCAAACTCTGCTTTAATCAGGAGTTCCAAGATGTATATATTCACAGCACATTAGAACTCTACAATGTGATAAAACTTTCTCTTATGCTGTGATATCATTTACTCTTGTTTCGCGTTCATGGCATGTGATTGGTCGGGTAACTTGACTGACTGTCTGACAATGTAATGTCTGCAAGTACGGAGAACTAGCAATGTCAGACTAGACCGGCCAGGAGGTAATTTCAATATCAGACTAGACCGGCCAGGAGGTAATTTCAATGTCAGACTAGACCGGCCAGGAGGTAATTTCAATATCAGACTAGACCGGCCAGGAGGTAATTTCAATATCAGACTAGACCGGCCAGGAGGTAATTTCAATATCAGACTAGACCGGCCAGGAGGTAATTTCAGTGATTGAGAAACTGTTTATGTTTTGTAAGTTTGTAATAAATTGGGAGATTGCTTATTTGTGCCATCACATTAAGTTTCACTTTAGTTGTTGGAGGATGTGTTATATATAGATTGCTGGTATAACTTGTCTCGGACATCTAGTGAGCATGCTCACGAGTGGCCCCACGTAGCATACATCGTGTGTGCCACGGGGTTCTGTTGTGCTGGTGAACAGCATCCATTAGTTGAAGTGGCTCAGAGTCCCAACATCTTCACTATGTCCAGCGTTGTTGTTGTTATTGCCGAAGAGAAGGGGTTGCTCTGTGGGGGGTGAGCGGTGGGTGAAGTCTATTACATAATGGTTTGTTTGTTGGTGGTATGCAATACTCAATACTGACAAGACTCACTTATATTCAGCCCCCCTCTCTCTCCCTCCTTCTTGGGGATGCAGTGTAATGGTATATTGAGACTAGCCCCCTATTACTCTTCCTTCCCCTAACCCATCCCACCACCACTCTTCTATCTCCCTATCCAATCACCTGGCAGATTTAATATGATGCAGTACATAGCATTTGGATAAGAGAACTATTAGGACAGCCGTGAAATAATTGTAGAAAATAGATGTGGTGATATATTTCACCTGAGCTGGCCAATTTATTTTCATGAGCCAAGTGAAAATAAAGCCTGAGAGTGAAATATCTTGCCATATCCCTCTGACAGAGCGTAATAAGTTGTATATTCTATGTGAGATAACACACTGTGGTAACATGAGGTAGTGGCATGTACCTAAAAATAATGTAGTGAAAATATCTAGTATAGAATATGTATCTTTTACACACACATGTACACACCACACTCAAACGGTGACATATGCATTCACTTCACAATCAGATGTACTATTGAACAGAGGGACTCTAAATCTCTGAGGTCCTTCAGAGAGGGACATTATCAACTTAGTGTCCCTCTGATTGCGTTGTTAGGAGCCGTCACTATGTTATAAATTAGTAGGGCACTGCTAAGCCATCATGAATTCCTTTTTTTAGGGTCCATCAGGCCCAAAGTAGCACCCTCACTGCGCTCGGGATGCTACAGTTTAGGGCCTTCAGGACTCTAAAAATAGTAGTTCATTCGGATTTGCGCCTAACTATTATATGTAGGACTAGGACACTGTTGGTACTACATAGTAGACCATACTTGACTTGGTCTGTGGGTACCACTAGTGGTCTGCAGGAACTGCTGGCACCACTAGTGGTCTGCAGGAACTGCTGGCACCACTAGTGGACTACACAACGGGGTTAATTAATAGTTTCCATTGTGTAATACCTTAGTTTTGTTTTTGTTTTTCTAACATTTTCATAAGTGATACATGTTTTCTAAGAGTTGGTGGTCAGTTGTTATAGAAATAGAAACAATGGGAGGTGAATAATACAACACCATATAAATATTGACATGAAATGCCCTGAGGGCGTGTTGTGAGAATGATCCTGTCGTGCAAAAGTATTATCAGTTGTGTGTCCGGCAGTTGTAGCACGCGTGTCTGTCTGTGCTCACGTGGCATAGTTGTGTGATTTCATTGGACGGCCACCCATGTACATGCCACGGGTACTCTCTGCATGCTCCACGTGTACAATGTGCCAAGATTTTTGAAGGGGGTGCAATCAGCACTTGTGTTGATTGATCCATTTGGGGTGTATATCAACACCGGCATGGAGTAATACACCGTCTGCACCTTAATGCCGGGGCTGGTGGATGGAGGACATTGCACCTCCCAGATGTATTGTGGGAATCTATTTGAGGAATAGTTGCAAGTGTAGTTCCATCCATCACACTGGTTGCCAGGGCCACACATGGGTCTCCGGGATCCTCTGGTCACTATGTGTTGTGTGCAAGCTGAGCCAGATTCAACGCTGCTCACACAGCTAGTGAGACTAGAGTTCCTCATGGGCTCGTAGTAGTAGCTGGAGTCAGTGGGTGTGATCGCCTTACTGAAATCAAAAGCTCTATTGATAGATTTTCCTAGATTGATGTTAAGGATGACGTTGATGTTGTCTCCTCTGTGTGTATTGGCGATGTAGTGTAGTGCATCACACTCGTGGCAGTGGGTGGAGCTTGCATTGTCAGACAGTGGACAGGCCTGGAGATTGGTGCAGGCATAGATAACGAGGAAAACTATAAGATTGCTGCTCTTCATGGCTACCAACTTCAGATTGAGGTGGCTTCTTCTAACTTTTAGTTCCAGAATGATTCACAATTTTGATGTCCAATTTGCCATTCTGATCTTTATATAAAAAACTAGCGGCTATGCTGAACTTTAATTATCGTAACAGAATTTCCCTTTAATTCGTGTTCGGGGCAGTCTGGCAGCTAACGAAATAGCAAGACGTCATCGCACTGGTCTGTTATCTCCCTTTTGTCGTGTTCGTCCCAATACTTTCTAGTGCATGTGTTCGTAATTTTATAAAGGCATAACAGTGCAAGTTTGGACTTGTATCGTCACTGCAATGTGTACAGTTGGAACATGTTATGTTAAACAATATACTTTATCATGAGTGAGGCCTATTTTGAATTTAATCAATCCGCCCGCGTTAGAGTGTCCCTCTCTCTCTCTCTGCCTTGCTTTTCATGTGCACTTCCATTGTTTTGGTCACAAGTGCCTGCCATTAACCCAGGACGTCCTAAATGCCTGGTGGTCCCAGCAAATGTCTGATGCAATATTTCATTGGGAAGTTAAACTTTTGTGTCTCTTCCAATGGACAATGTTTGGGAGTTGTTTGTGAGGCATCAGTTAGATACAGAAAACTGACAAACTGAGGCAGGCAGTTTCATGTCTTGGAATCCCTGACACTTGACTAGTCTCACTCTTCTTAGAACTTCAGTTGTATTGGTGTTTTATCAACTTGCATGTGTAAGCACATCATGGTCAAGTGATCATGTTTGTTGGAATTGTGTGTGTGTGTGTGTGTGTGTGTGTGTATGTATGTGTTCTCTCTATACCTTGACTAATAGCCAACTTTATGGGTTTGTGTGTGTGCACATTGTGAATATTGCTTTTCTGTTCTTGCTAGAGTCCATCAAAAGCTGTTCATACTAATCTAAAAAAAAAGCCATAACTTCAGAATGCATCAGTATTTTGCCAAAATGCTGTAAGATTTGGGTCCTGGTGCTTACTTAAGCTCCAGGTAATTAAGCGATTCAGGCCGTCTATTTTGAAAGTAAACACATGATTTATTTATGTGTGCACGACAATGACCATGAAAGATTGTGTGTGTGCATGTGTGTGTGTGTGTGTGTGGTGTGCACATGCTCTGAGAGTTCATGTCTCCCGCCATACCTGTTGATTGCAGGAGACACTACAGTGGTGGATACACTCAAGTTGTAAATGCATGCAAGTAGTGTATGCACAGCACTCAACTTAGAGCAATGTCATCAGTTGAAGAACAAGAACAAGTCTTATAATTGAGGAGTTGATTACTGTGTGCTAAATATAGTAACTCTGCCCACTCTGCTATTAAATCATCTCTTCCACCCTCCCTCCCTCCCTCCCTAGGTCTCGCGTCCCACTACTTTCCTCCATTAGACCCTCAAAGTCCACCAAAAGATGTGTGCATTAGTAACAACTAGTGGATATTTGATTGCTGTTTTTGTCCATTTTTAAGGTTATAGACTTTTAACATCACTTTGTTTTAATTCCCACTAACCTTCTTTTTTGTAATCCTACACTAGTGGAATAGAAGCTCAAATCTCAGTATTCTTATGCCTGGTGTAGACAAAAAGCAAGACCAACGACTACAACTTGTAAATCTAACAGTCTATTCATTTTTAAAAAACTTTTTTGTAGTGATGTACTGAACCAATGCTATACTACCAGTTAAAGCAGTTAGACACATCTCTTTATCATTAAATATTTAACTACTAACGATGTTCTAATTTTTTTAAACGATCATCTGATTTCTTGAAAAACCTATTTATGTGTTACTTGTAGAGTCAATCAATGTACCTACAAATGAATTACTATAACAGCTAGTTGTAAACGTTAATTAGTTAAACACTATATCTAGTTTGGTTAGCACTCAGTGTTCCACATACACTGTTATCTCTTCCTCTGATCAGTAGTGTGATCCCTTACCTCTTACCTGTAAGGATATACCTTACCTAATCTATGTGATGGCCATCCCTTACCTAGTCTATGTGGATGGTAACTAGTCTATGTGGATGGCCATCCCTTACTTAGTCTATGTTGATGGTCATCCCTTACCTAGTCTATGTGGATGGTTACCTAGTCTATGTTGATGGCCTGTCACGTGAAATTTGGTCCCCCGCCAAATACGGTCCGGCCGGACTGAAATTGGCAGCCAAAATAGGTCCGCCCTGCTAATTTCGGTCCGCCCGGGTGCGCTCGAATTAAATAAAAATTAGCTTGGTGGATTCCAATCCTGTGGTTGATATTGACACCGATAAGGACATACTTTTGTTGTTGTACTGGGTCTTATTGTTAAAAATTTGAGATAACACAAATTAACCAAAACTACAGTCAATCTAACTAAAAACTACTCATAATATTGAAGAAAAATTAGCTAAATCTTCAAGGGAAAAAACTAAAATTAAGCATTTAAGATACTTTTTAGTACTGGAATCTCTCAACCAAACCACACTAATAGCATTATTGGATGATGACTAGATTATACCGGAATTAAAAGGGAGATGCTTCAGTTTGGATATGCATGAAGGCATTTTCAAGTTTCAAAGAATATTTACAATTGTATAAATTTGCAATAGATAGCGATGTACTAGCTTTTTAGATAACTGGGTTCCAGAGTTTCTAACAGGAATGTTTGTTGGAGATATAGCTATATGTTTTTCCACACCAAAATACATCATCTAAAGTTTATAATTATTGAGACCTGATTACCAATTTTTTATGTTCAGAACATAAAAAAAAGCTTTAGTTAAAAATGTTACTGTTCCAGTTAAATGTTACTACTTAGGTTCGTTACATTACTGATTTGGATGAGAGATCTGAATTCTAGCATCATGCCACAGCGATCCCACCTCTGGACATTTAGGCACGAAAAAGACTTTATCAAGAGTTAGTGAGCGGTTTATGTGGCAGGGAATGGTCAATGATGTTAATAAATTGGTAAGCAAATAAATAAACTCATACAGAAGTGAGTGTGGTCAACTTATAACAAAGAGTGTTGTTATTTTTTAATTGTGATATATCCAGGTTAGTAATTGTGATCTGTGCCATGTCAAATTAAGCCAATCTACTCCTGAGCTCCATCCAGTACCAGTTGTGTCACCATGGCACCACATTGGTATTGACTTCATTGGCCCCATCTCTCCTGCATCACATCAAGGAAACAGATACATCTTGACTATAACTGATTATTTCACAAATTTTGTTGAGGAAGTTCCTATGAAACTGTAAATATTTTGAAAATGTAGCTGCTGCATTGTTCAAGGTAGTCAAACTATGCACTATGGTGAAGTCTTGAAGCTTATAATTTATTGAATATACTATTATAGGTATTTAGCTATGAGAATGGGAATTTGAAAGGTAAACTCATCAACAAGAAGTACTAAAGAGCAGTCTTAACATATAACTATACTGATATAACTCACCAACTATACTGATATAACTCACCACCTCCACTTAATAATCACACAATTGATTGTTTTCCTCCGGGGCTAGGTGGGACTAAATTTGGCAAAGCGGACCACATCTGGCAGCCATATTTAGTCCGCCCGGACTGAATTCGGCAGCCAAATGTGGTCCCGGACAGTTTTTAGCAGCCAATTTCAGTCCGGAGGACCGATTTTGGGTAGGACCCGATTTGGCGTTACAGGCCATCCCTTACCTAGTCTGTGTTGATGGCCATCCCTTACCTAGTCTGTGAATTGCTATCCCTTGCAGAGCCTATCTGAATTGTTACCCCTTACCTAGTCTCTGATACCTTGCAAAGCATATCTACCCTTACCTAATCAATCTGGATAGTGACTACTTCCCTGGTCTTTCTGGATGACTATTCCTTACCTCTAATACCTTGTCAAATCTACCTCTCTCATATGATGCAGGGTCAGTGTGTTGGCCAGTGTCTTGTCCGTCTGTAAATATTTATTAACCTTGTGGTCACTTTTCCTGCCTGCATAACTGTGGGATTTGCTGGTATAGGTGGGGAAGTTACTTTTCTCTGTGGGCAGGTCAGCTTGGCCTCCTGCTTCTGACACCTCCTTACCTATTTCTGCTGGATGGCGCCCGAGAGGGGCTTATTAGTCTCTTCCTCTCTCTGCCCTGTTGTCATGCTGAGGCCTAGCCCTACCTTTGGGACCTTCTTTTTGCCCTGCCCTGGCAAAAACCTTGCCAATTTTCCTCCCAAATGTAGGGCTATCTCCCTTCTCCCCACTTAACCCCCCCTCCCCCCCCATCTCACACATCTTCACCCTTTTTTTTTTTTAATGACACAATAGCACCACAAAGGCATGCATGCTCACAATGCACTTGTTGTGTTGACACTTATTTTAGACTGACGACTTCTCTGGCCCTCCTGCTGAGCTGCTGCAGACTGCTGCTCACAACCGGATTTCTGGCCTAACATCAGCCTTGAGATTCCAGCCAATGAATCTCGCTTCGGCTGAACGTATCCCTTGTACGCTGCACTTCTCCACTGTCCGAGCTGCTGAATTACTGCATCCCAATTCCCGCCTCTGCTGCTGCCGTAGCCGCCCCGATTCGGAAGCTATATGTCCTGAATATCCCTCGCTGCACACCCCCTGCCGATCTAGTGCTGACTTCACTCCATCACGAAGCCCGCCTGTGTAAGGGGCTTGCCGGATGCATACTGAAACAATGGACCCTGCTTGCGACCAGCCGCTGCCATGAAGCCCAGCACTGCTGCCACTGGACACAGTCTGCCTCCAGTGCGACCTACCACCAGGGTACAACCCTGCCTCGTCTGGTCTGTTTTCGACATCTTCAGTCGAACTTTCAACACTGTTGGCTCCATCAGGCTATCCGTGGCTACATCCTGCCAGCTTAGGTGCGCCCCCGGGTTGAATCCTCTTGTTGATGGTACCGTCAGCTCTCCTGATCTCATAAAGCCAAAGAACGCCAGAGTAGCAGCTGCCCATAGCATCTTAGCATCCACCCCTCCTGGTGCTATGCTCCAGCTGACTCTCAGGACTTCCAGTATCTGGGCTGTCATTGGCTTTCTCTGCCTCTGTATTTTTCCCTACTCTGACCTCAGCCATTGCACTCCTCGAACCACTTGACCTAACTTTGCCGTGGCACCAATGTGCGGGTCGCCCCTACCTGCCTCCACCTGCAATTGCCTTACTGCTGCCAAGTATGCCTTTATGCTATTATGCCTTAGCCCCTCCCCTGCCAGAAAGGCCACAAACTGACACAGCACTTTTTCTGACACAGGGAGGGGCGGCCAGCTAAATCTCTTACAAAACTTCAAGTACCTCCCCCTTTCACATGCTCTGCCCACAACTGGATGGCCCACTTTGCCTCCAGAAACGCCAAGCATCTTCTCAGATGCATGGCCTCTGCCTCCCTGCTTGACCCAGAGTTGACAGTGACTACTAACGCCATGTTATCACACCGTGCTACCGCTACCACTGCCTTGCCCTGCCACACCTTACCCCACACGGCAACTGCCACAACTATCGGCAGCAGCTCCTTAGCTGTGATGCCATAGGTGGCTGACTCTCCCAGCCCTTGCCACTGCAGCTGGAACCACCTGGTCTCCCACCATGCACCACACCCCCAACATCCCGATGCATCAGACGTTAGGACAACTTCCGGGCTCCCTCTACTCACATGCCACATCATGGCTGTGCCGTTCCATTCCTGCCCGAACTGATACCACCACTCAATGTCAGCTCTGGCCTCTCTGCCGAGTCTTATAAACCTGTCAATATGCTGCACTCCTGCTGACAAGTCAATCACCTCACAAAGGATCTACCTGCTCGCACTGCCTTGCATGCATGGCTCAATATGCCTATCACTGACAGCATCTGCCTTTTGCGACAAGCCTTCATGCCCCTTACTTCACACAGAGTCTGTCTCAGCCTATCCAGTTTTTCCTGCGGTAGTCTAATCTCCAGCTTCTCTGAGTCCAGCTCCATCCCCAGAAAGACAATCTCTGTGGCCGGACCCTCATCTTTCTCTGGCTCCGTTGGCATACCTGCTTCCTTGCACACCTGTTTCAGCAGCAAGAAATTCTGCCTACAATCATCCCCACTCCCTTTTCCAACTGTAATGAAGTCATCAATGTAATGCCTGACCCATGTTGCCCCTCTTGCACACGTTGCCCATTGCAGTAGGTCTGCCGCAACTGTGAACAGCAGGGGGGGCTGACCGCAGGCCAAATGGCAGGCATCCATCCACTAATACTTCTCCTTGCCACTGCATGCCCAGGAGCCCCCTGTCCTCGGGATGCACTGGAATGTTCCGGTAGGCTTTTGATGTCCGCCTTTGCCATCCTTGCTCCTCTGCCTAGCTCCAGTACTTTTCTCATCACCTCGTCTACCAATGTATACGATAGCGAGGATAACTCTGCACTGATTCCATCGTTTACGCCAGCTGGTGATGACAAGTCCACTATTAGGCGCCACCGCCCTGCCTTGCCCTTCTTGGGGATGACTCCAAATGGACTACAGTGTACCCCTAGCTTAGCCGCCTGCCCCAGCTTTCCCACTGCAAACACTCTGCCCATCTTCTGCTGTCTGTCAAGGTACTCCTGCACCACTTCTGGATGTTGCTTTACCGATAACAGGTTCTGCTTGGTTTGTTTCAGGACTCCTGGGTCCTGCTGAAATCCCATGCGAAAGCCCTGCCGTATGCCTCGCACCATCCATTCAACTAGCTGTCTGTCTGGATGATCTGCCAGCATCCTCTGCCATGCCTCCGCCTGAAGAGGGGTGTGTATCTGCTGCGCTTCCACTGGTAACTTGCACTGGACAGCACTAGACCTTCTCTCCAGCTCCTGCACCTGCCAGCTAGTGCCACACCCTGCAAGTCAGGCACATCTTCATTAGACTGACCCTTATAATATTTATTTTATATTTTTTTTAAATTTTTTATAAGTATAACTCTATTGTCTGTCCCTCCCCCTATTTATTTAGCCTTATAATTCTCTCCTTAGTGGCCACTTATCCCTACCTTCACCCTTTTCCCAAAACAACCTCTCCCCTTTCCTATAGCCCCCTGTATATACGCCTAAATTATCCACCTATTCCTTGGTCCTAATGCCTATTTAATAGCAAAACATTTTTCTACAACACTGCACTGTGATGTGATAGCTGTCACAAGATATGATAACAGTGTTTCAGATTCTGTTCTTCACTCCCTTGAGGGTGCTTGGCACTGTGACACTGGGTGTGCACCCCTGCACTTGCTGCACACATGGAGGTACCGGCATCGGCCACCGAACTTGCAGTCTCCCCTGTATTTGTTATACTTTCCGCATACTGGGGTTCCTGCCTCTGCCCGGTCTTGTACCAGCTCCGCCGGCTCCCTCTGCCTCTTTCTGGACCCCGTGTGTCTAGCTTGCCCCCCTTTCATCGAGTCTTTTGCGGCCACCGGCAGTGCTTGTGCCGTAAAGCACTCCGTATACAGCCCAGCATCCAGCACTTCCGATGCTCATCACCAGCCACCATTTGTCGGAAGCGTCGATCGTATTCTTCGCAAGCCGGCCATGTGAGCTGCCCTCACAATTGCACCCATGTAGCCCAGGAAATTGACCAACTTATTCGGGTCCTTCGTTGCCACCGTGCCAATGTACAGGATGAAACATCTCGTCCAGGTTATCACATCCGGTACTCTGCGTCTTGCTTTTCGGTAATCCGCTGCCTGGACAATCAGCAGTTGCTCGCTAGACTGCACACCAATTGAGGATCCTTCTGGTAATGCAGGTGGCAGCTCGGCAAATTCGATATATTCACCCCGTCGAATTTTTCTGGCTAGTACCGCTGGCACTGCAGCCAGCCCTGCCTCCAGCTTCACCGGACCTGTCTTCTTGGCCGTGTCCTCGGGCTTCCCACTTGCTCCACCAGCCCTTGCCAGCCTATCTGCCATCTCTTGCACGCTCTCAGACCCAGCACCCTCCTCTGATGGGTCTTGTCTGATGTCCAGCCCCACCAGGCTAGTCGGCGGAGCCCCTGCATACAAATAACCGCTTGAGACCCTTGCTTCTCCTTGGTTACAATACTATCCTACCTAAGCACACACTAATTGCCATCTTTTGCCTACATATTCCTTCTTACTACAGTATTTATTTTTGGCGTTACCCACATCTGACTCAGTATGCTAGCTGCAGCAGCCTCGCCAGCGCGACACTGCTAGCATCAGCCTCTGCAAGAATGCTAGCCTCAATGTCAGCACCCTGCTAGCCTCAGCCTCTGTAACTCTGCCAGCCTAAGCTCAGCTGCTGCTATGTTCTGTCCCTGCATGCTAGCTTCAGCCACGGTGACGTGGCTGGCTTCAGTAACCCGTTAGCCTCCGCAATACAGCTAAATTCAGCAACTGGGTCAGCTTCAGCAACTCAGCTTGCTCTAGCCCTACGGCTGGCTTCGCCCCACAGCTAGCTTCCGCCACACCGCTAGCTTCTGCAACACAGCTAGCTTTGGCAACCCTGCTAGCTTCCGCAACATAGCTAGCTTCAGCAACGCAGCTAGCTTCAGCAACCCAGCAACACAGCTTGCTTCAGCAACACAGCTAGCTTCAGCCCCCGCACCACAGTTGGCTTCAGCCCTCGCAACCCCACTAGCCTCAGTCCCCTTTTTTTTTTTTTCCCTTTTTTTTTACTTGTTACCCTCACCTTAGCAACTTTTTTTTTTTTTTTTTTTTAAATCTACTCAGCCTTTAACCGCCCTCTGTTCTACCTTTTCCTTTCACAACTCTGCTGGCCTTACACTCTCGCCGCCGTTAAGTCATACCCCAGCTGCCACCGCGGGTGGAAGATAGCTGCGCGAGGATGCCCTTAGTTAAGCACCACCCCTATTTATTGCTCACCAAGCTCTGCCTCGCTTCTCCCTTCGCGCTCCCTCTGTCTTGCCTCTAGCCTTGCCTCCAGCCTTGCCTCCAACCTTCTGGTGAGATCGTCCAGAAGCGCGTCCGATAACTCCAGGCTATTCTCTTCTGCTCTACTCATTATTCTGTGCACAGTCTCTCAATGGCCGGGTGACATTTGCCGCTGCGTTCTCTGCTTGTAATGGCCCACGTGTGGGATATGCTCCACCTCCTACTTATGCGCCTGCTCGCTTATTGCTGTACCTCCGACCCCTTACCTGCTACCACTCTGCTATGCCTATTCCCACTGGTTAACTTATATTAACTCCACGCGTTAATCTACATTGTATTGGTAGAGTGCCAATGCTCTGATTGGATAAGTGATAAAGAAAAATTTAGAACTATCCTGCGTTACTAGACATTTCAATATTGAACTTTTTTTTTTACTAGTTAAAGTGAATATTTATGAACTAGCAAGTACCCCCACCCAGTGGCACTTGATGTACTAACTTTAGGAATGCAGGGATATACCCACTGTTGTATCCTCTACCACTTTCAGTTCTCTTTTTCCTTGACCCATGTATTCAAGCACCACCGTCATCGGCATTAATAACGACACTTTACCAACTCAACTCAGCGCTACTCATAAATGCACAACCATTGTTGGCGGTGATATTGATGATGCTTTACCAACCCAGCTCACCTAATGCATTACTTATGAATACACAGCGTCGTCGTTACTGACACGCAAGCGTATTATTACATGATGACATTTCAGGTGCTACCTATCACAGGTGGAATAATGATGGACTATAAAGAATGTCCTATATATTCATCAGGTACGCATGCACAACTTTACCAGCATTTATTGTAGAACTTGAAACATGTGACTGAATTATTTCAGCACTGAATTTTCATTTTTCGGTGGCAAACTATTACGTCATGAGTTCGAATATGACGAGAAAATAAGTTACCACTACTTCCAAGTGAATATGATAGGATCAGTACCAGAGTGTGAGTGTGGTGAGGAGGAGTCTTCTTGTGTGTGTGGAATGGTTGACAGGTTTCACATGCAAAAACAACAACAACAACAACAACAACAACAACAAAAATCTGAACGTGTATTCCTGATGCGCTGTTGTTAGGTTAATTGGACTAGTTAGTATGACATTAGTAGTGGATAGTATTTTGTATCAGTTGTTTTATTTGGTGTTATGGATTGAATCGGTTTTGGTATTGTCAGTTTTGGTTAACTCGATATATCACATACTTAATCAATTCACAAGAACCAGACTCTTGGCTCCAACAGCCAAGAACACTTACAAATAAGTCATATGGTATAAATCAACATCATGTATTTTGGAGGGCCTTTAATTTTTTTTTTCTCTTCTTTTTTTTTCTTTTTTTTTTTCCTTTTTTTTTTCCACCCCCTTTTTTTGTTCTTCCTTATTCCTTTATCTTCTTTATCAATTCATTAGGTGGTAGTAGAAGCCAAGAGTTAAAGGTTCAATCTTTATTTACTAAATTAATCACATCATTAATTAGAACATAGCTGGTTTAGTTTTGTGACAGAGGAACTTTAAACTGCTTAGGTCCTTCAGAGAGGGACACTATTAACTTAGTGTCCCCGCCTTGAGGGCATGGACACTTAGTGTCCCTCTGATTGCATTGCTAGGAGCTGTCGTTACGTTCTAAATTAGTTAGGCCCATCATGAACTACCATTTTTAGGGTCCCTCAGGCTCTAAAGTAGCGCCCTCAATATGCTTGGGACGCTACAGCCTAAGGCCTTCAGGACCCTAAAATAAAGATGGTCCCCTCTGAGGCAATGCCTAACTATTATTTATACAATCAATATTTTATTTTTTGGTGGAGAAACTAATGCTTTGTTTAATTAACCCCATTATTCACTGGCTCTCATAAATGCATGTAGTGATTCAATATTGGTAGTTAGTAAGATATTGTAAATGTGTATTACTTATAATCATAAGAAAGTGAGGTTTTGCCCCCCAAGGGGATCTTGATAACATATTTAGTATAGTTTGATTTGTACTAATCTCTTACCAACCACAGTGCATGTATCTACATTAGGATGTATATAGTCTGGTAGGCATTTGAAAAGTGTATTAGGAGGAAGAAATGTGGTTCACAGCAACTAGGAAAGTTAACAGTGGCAAGTTAGCTGTGAGCAGCATAACTTGAGTGCACAGTATGCCAATCTATGTATTTGATATTGCATTGTTTTACGATGATTATATCTAATCATGTTTGTTCATATAGTTGATGATCTTTTACCTGTTAAAGTATGGTAGTTTCACTTGCTAGGTTGGTGTCAAGCACATGTCCCCATACCATATAGCAACTTATGGCACATGTCCACATACCATATAGCAAGTTATAGCACATGGTGCAGTTCACTAATGAAATAGTGAACCTATATTTGTAGTTCAATGAGGAAAGAAGTGGATAGAAATGTGTGTTATTACAATAGTGGGTGTGAAGGTATTGAATTGTGGCTCAGGTCTTTAATATTACTGTAATTACCATTCCGTGTCTAGGTTACTTGTGGCGTGCTTTAGCACAAATGGTAAAATGGTGAGTGAGCTAGCCTAGCTATATTTACAAGATTAGCTATACAGTACTTGTGTATGGTTTCATTCAGATTCTCAGTAAGCATTTGATTTTGTACAGAGCTAGAACAACAGCTCATTATGAGTACAACCCTTCATTAGCACAACAACAAAAACAACAACTCTTGTTTCTATTTTTCTGAGCTCAAGTGTAGTGTGTATCAGCACAACTGAAGTCTTACTGTATTCTAATATGTACATATTTTGTTGGAGGTATTTGCCTTTAATAATGAAGGAAGTAGCACTCTTAGTGACTGTTGTAGTCGTCAGCTGTGTTGCTATGCCGTTTGCAGAGTAAACAAAAAATTTAAGCATAGGCTGGCCTACTACAGTCATTACTGGACGAGTGTCTATTTATCATTGTCTTATACCACACATATGCACACACATACTCCTCATAGGCTGAAGATACTTCATGTAATTGTTAGTGGCTGGACAAGATGCCTGTGTGGTGCAAGGTATAACTACCCACCTACTATGACTGCCACACTCTCATGAATGTTTTACCACACTGGGATGTCTGTAATATTGGATAAACCGAATAAGAGAAAGATTGTGTGTGTGTGTGTGTGTGTGTGTGTGTGTGTGTGTGTGTGTGTGTGCATTTGTGTGTTGTAGAGTTTTGTAGCTCATATTATGTGTGTGTGTATGTGGGTGGACATTCCAATGAAGTGGAAAATGAAATGTGTCTATACAATAGTTTAGATAGACAGTCTTCAAAGACTCCCTCTTACCTAATTAGTTTATTTAAATAGTAATTACTTACAAATATACACATATGCACATTGCCTAGTAACGCTTCTTGGAACTATTAATTACTCTTTTATATATGAAAAGTTTTGTCTGGAGTGAGTATCTTTGTAACATTTCAGCCTTAACATAAGAGGATTATGGAAGGTTAGTAGTATGTCGTCTCCTCACTATGGGATGAGATTCAAGTAGAAGTGGAGGTTTCAATATTGAATAGTGATGGTATGCGTGTGTGTCTGCTGCATGTGGTATTGGAATGCAGCATGTGTGTTGTGGCTGTCGTCCATGTGCTTGCATGATGACCTTTCAATAAAAACAGTGTTTGCTCACAGAGCTTTGGGATTATCTTTCACTGTTGATAATGTTTAAAGTGGGCCTTAAAATCTACGCCGGTGTACCGCGTGGTATGCCGCCCGATGTGGGCCACTTGTGTAAGCGACTTGTTTGTGTCGTTGAGGTCATCACCTTGTCATATCAGTGTGGCTTGTGTTGGGTGGCTTTGCCATCAACAGTCACAAGTTGCTGCTGGTTACGATCACAAGGACGCTGTGGAGATAGTGTTGTTTATTATACTTGCACTTGGCCATGTTCAGAACTCAACTAGTTAGATCTCTTCATTGATATCCTTATAGAGAACAAAGAAAATATTAAGGGAAGGAGAAGGGGACATTTTTATCGATGAAATAAGGTCATGTGGTTTGTAAGAACATTCTGTCATGAGTTAGTTTGAGCAGTACCTGCTTAGATCACAGCACCAAACGAGACCTGCTGGCTAGGATACAGAACCAAACAAGACATGACCTGGGTACGAGCCATTACACAAACCTGGCCTGGATACACAGGATAGCAATAACAACACCTTTTACATTATCATCATCATAATCTTCGTCATTAATCATATACATGTATATATATTATATGTATAGTACTTATTACATGAGTCAGAGTGTGATAATGGCAAAATATTTCACTGAGCAGGCTAATTTATTTTCACGAGCTAGAGGCAGAGTGAAAATAAAGCCTGAGTGTAATAACTTGTAGCCGGTATCACTCTGACTGAGTGTAATAACTTGTAGCCGGTATCACTCTGACTGAGTGTAATAACTTGTAGCCGGTATCACTCTGACTGAGTGTAATAACTTGTAGCCGGTATCACTCTGACTGAGTGTAATAACTTGTAGCCGGTATCACTCTGACTGAGTGTAATAACATGTAGCCGGTATCACTCTGACTGAGTGTAATAACTTGTAGCCGGTATCACTCTGACTGAGTGTAATAACATGTAGCCGGTATCACTCTGACTGAGTGTAATAAGTGGTTTATTCCATGCTAGATATCTTCACTGGAGTAGTTTGTACTTGAGCTGGGAACAGAGCTCCTATAAGCTGCAGCCCTTTATTAATTAATTGATTATTTATTAATTATATTATTTATGATTCAGTCATTCTCGGCTGAAATAATTATAATAATAGCAAATTTTTCTCTTTAACAGCCAATACATTTTTAATTATAACTTTGCTATTATTTATTTATTATTATTATAATTACTCATGGTCTGTACTCCTTTTTCTCAGTAGAGAGAGTGTTTGTTTTGTCTGATCAGCTGTCTAAACTCAGCCTCATAATTCAGGGGGTGGATCCTATATGAGGGTATATATCTTGCACAGCAGCAATTTAATAAAATGATGAAGTTGTACAGAGAAAGGCATAACCATTACTTCCATGTGGAGGTGAAGGAAAACTCATGAAGCTAATAAAAGTTTGCACGATACATCATAACCATATATATTCCTATTCTCCCATAACAATGGCATTGGTGCGAGTTCAGCTGATCACAAGATATACTTAACCCAGTTATTTGCCAGTTATACCCAGGGGAATTTCCCTGTGAAAGCCCATGGCTGCTTGAGAGGGAAGTATATTTCTGTCCCTCATGTAGGTGATGAAAGATCAACAAGGGAAAGTACGTACTTGTTTATTGAAGCTGCCTATTCTTCTATCTGTGTATGCCCTTATATGGTGCTGGTTCTGGAGGTTTATAGGATAGGAGGTTGAATGCGAGCAATATATATTATATATATATATAGTGGCATGGGAGAGGAAAGCTCCCTCCCCCCCTTCCTCCCCCCTAATATTTTTGGGATGCAATCTAAAGAGGTGATTTCTCATATGAACACCCTTAAATCACATGCTTATTAATGCTATAGCCAAGTCATTTTCAGTACAAAAAGTGTGGTGTTATTAAAAACAACAACAACAACACAGCAGTGGACAACTGAAATAATGATCTGATTGGTCACTGCAGTTTATCTGTGGCCTCGCCATACCTTATCTGCTAATAAATCTTGTGGCAAAATTCTTGGGCAGTACTATTTCACAACGAATGAAAAGTATGAATTGTGGCGGAAACAGACTGCGTAAGATTTATTTGACTTATCTTTGGCTATAGTATTAACATAATGATAGCACGGAAAACCGTGGCATAGGAATAATAACACTAGTGTGGTGAGAAATTTCACTCGGCTTTACCTCATGATAATTTTCTTGTGCCACTTGTGCTATTAACTCCGAATACCATAGTTTTCTGTGCTATTATATCTCCATATATATATATATATATAATATATATATAATTTGAAATTTTTTCTGTGACTAGATATAGACATTAGTTCCATATAGTTTGTATTTCACTAGTCATAAATATATTGGTCTATCCGAAGGACAACTTCTACCTATTAAAAGAAGAGGAAGTGGTGTACCAAATAACGTGTAAGACTTGCACAATGGTTTATATATGGACTCTGAACATAGGTTAAAAGAACATCAACGAGCATTGAAATTGCTAGACACCAACACATCTGCAGTTGCTCAACATGCAGTTCAGCAACATCACCACATTGATTGGGAGAATGCTAAAATAGTAGATCACCAGCAAGAACTGCACAAGAGATGTTACTCAGAGTCTTGGCAAATAAGAATGAGTGGGCCATCAATGAACAGGGATAACTGCCTGACAAAAATGTAGTTTCAAGCCAAAACTTTCTTTTGTTATAGCTTTGTCATGACAACAAAGTTCCTCACTGATGATGACCATTGTAAAATGGTTGAAACGTTTGTATATTTTATAAAAATATATTTTATGACTAGTGAAATAAAATATATGGAACTAATATATGTATGTATATGTATGAGTAATAGCACGGGTAACCGTGCTATTGATCCCTAATAGCACAGGTTACCCTTGCTATCACTCGCTAATAGTAGGCGAGCTTTTTAAAAAGTCATTTGCGATTGTAGCTGTACTATATCGTTCACTCACTATCTCCTTACTTCAGGATTAGCTTCCGCTGGAACTTCGTTTTCAACCTGCGGCTCCTCCTAATCTGTTGAAAAACATTCCATCTAATACCGGTATAGCTTCTGCGGTAAAGAATGACATTGTCTCCAACTAGAAACAATTCGAACTGTACATTTCCAAGGTTAACTCTGCACGCGTGCGCACTTACCCGTGCTATTTCACTTAGCTACCGAGGTATTTCAATTAGTTACACGCTATTTCACTTTCCCTGTGCGATTTCAATTGAACAGCGATTTTTCCCATACATTTTTGAATGGGAAACTTACGCGCCGTACTATTAATATATATATATTATATAATATATATATATGTTATAGTTATAAACCTAAATTGAGGTTTGTATGCGATTTATAAACTCCGAGACACGAGGGCGCAGCCCGAGTGGCGAGGATTTATAAATCGAAATACAAAACTAATGATTTTGGTTTATACCTATTTTATAGCCCAAACATAAACAACGAGCAAAGTATAGCGTTAGCTATCTTAGTAATTGTATTGAAGTACCCAAACTCTTCATTATTCCATTTTGCTTTGATCTGCCTTCCACCATAATTATGGTTGCTAAGAACTATATCAGACTTTCCCCCGCTAATACATTTTCTTACGAGCATTCCAGACTGTATCCGATTTATAGTTCTTAACGACAAGCGCGGTCGCTCGGGTAACGGGCTATAAATATATATATATTATATATATATACAGGGTTTGATACAGAGGGGGGATTTTCACCTATACTTATTAAAACATACAAAAAATACTTTTCCTCCCAACTTTTCTTGTAGGTAAGCCTAGATTTGTACAATTTCTTCAGGCTAGCCTTTGAATGCTTTAGTTGGAGCTTAGTTTGGGATTGCCGCCGCCAATGTTCATCTTTATATTACGTCCCTTCTGCACTTCTTCCCTCTGCTGCACTCCTTCCCTCTGCTGCACTTCTTTCCTCTGCTGCACTCCTTCCCTCTGCTGCACTCCTTCCCTCTGCTGCACTTCTTTCCTCTGCTGCACTTCTTTCCTCTGCTGCACTCCTTCCCTCTGCTGCACGTCTTCCCTCTGCTGCACTTCTTCCCTCTGCTGCACTTCTTCCCTCTGCTGCTCTTCTTCCCTCTGCTGCACTTCTTTCCTCTGCTGTACTTCTTTCCTCTGCTGCACTTCTTCCCTCTGCTGCACTTCTTCCCTCTGCTGCCCTTCTTCCCTCTGCTGCCCTTCTTCCCTCTGCTGCACTTCTTTCCTCACCTCTTTTCTCTTCCTCCCTCACCTCCTCACTCTCTCTCTGCTGCACTGCTCGAATCTGTTCCTTGTGTTCCACCGATTCATAGCTATCACATTTGCTTTTTTTAGGTTCGGATTCACTTCCTTTGGAGCCACAAGGTCTCTTTTTCCTAAAGTACTTTCTGATATCCATTAGCTACTACTCAGCAACTTTTACAGTCTGCCAAAGCAACAAATATACCCTTACCAACCAGGCAGCTGCTTCACAATGACCAGTTCTAAAAGCAACTTTCAAACTGGAACTGGTGATCCATAAAATGATACACCTACTCCATTCAAACTAGAAGGATAACCTATTAGGAGTCTGGCTTAATTAATGTCAGAGCTATTCAGCTTTCAAAATGAACAAAGCTGTTTATTAGAGGTAATCAATTGATCAATACATAAATATAATAAAATAAGTTTAATTTCCTTACCTTACTAGTATTGGAAAAATACAACTATAAGGTCGCTATTTGACTTTCCCCCCCCCCTAGCAAAAAATCCTGTATCAAACCCTGATATATATATATATTTATTGCAGCTTTGATATTTTTACTTGAATATTTCCGCATCACGCGAGCGTTCTGTATTCTCCCATATTGTACGGTTTATATTGTACGCTCCTTGTAGCGCGCGCGTAGCGAGTAAAATCAATGAAAATTGTATTGTAACCGGTTGAGAAAAATTTTAAAGAAGCAATAAATCACTTATCACACTCGTCGTACAATATGGGAATGATATTTTACTCTCACGCCACATTTTCACTCGCCTTTGGCTCGTGAAAATATTTTGCGTGCTCGTAAAATATTTTCCCATATTGTACTCTGACTCGTGCTATAAGTATTATATATATATATATTTCTTTTGATCAGAGAATATCACAACACAAGTCTGTTGGCTTATAAGTACTGCTGGCACAAACCTAAATACAGCCAATCAGATGAGTGATTTTTTTTTGTTTAAAAATAAATGAATTTATTTTGTACTGCGCTTATCAAAAAAGCCCAGCTATAACCTGGAGGGACGAAACAATAACCAACAATCACAAATAGACCACACCACTTGAATAGAGGAATGTTCACAAGTTAAACACTTCAGTTCAACTTGAATATGTAGCTTTGATAAGAGCCTGGCATGGGCTGATGCTTGATGAGGACCCACTCTCTAGCTGTGCATATCTACCATGCATGTACTCCACAGAGCTGATGCCAGTAGTTGGTCTGATTGAATGTTTTTACTTTTACTGGTTAAAATGAAGTGACTTCTGTTTACTAACTATGGTTTGTATATTACTATTTGAAACTGCATTCGAAGTAAATATGAAGTAGTAATTCTGCTAATTATGGGCCAACGTTATGAAAAGTTGAGTTTAATTAGTTTCTGTGTGCAGTGTCAAGTTGGATTTTTGACCGTGTTTTGAGGTCGGTAGATTTGCTGATAATCTTCAGAACTGTTGGCTAGTGGGATGCTTGCTTTTCATCAAGCAAGTCTTTAGAAGTCGACTCTCTGAAGTTTTTCTCTGATAAGTTTGAAGCTGAAACATCTTTTCGTTGGGGTGTGTGTGAGTGTGTGCACGTGGTATTGCTGTTTCAATACGCACTTTATTCTCACCTACTACGATCTGAAAATTAAATTATTTTGGTTTATTATTGTGTTGCCACACTTGGTTTGTTGACAACAGGAAAATGAAATTTTAGTATCAACCCACCCACTCACTATATGGCAACAGCTTCTAGTTAGGTGTTAGTAAGTCGATTCCTATTATGTTTGACGAGTCAGCGTTTTTGTAAATGTTTATTTATAATGATGATCCTTTATTTGTCTATAAAGTCCTACTCATTCAGCACTGTAATTTGGGGGGGTTTGCTGGTTGGTAAGGGGTTGGGTATACCACCTTGTAGGAGGAAGACAATACAAATGGAATGTTTGTGCTGTGTTGTCAGGTCATCTATTGATATTCAATTGTTGCTTTCCCCTTATAGGCAGATAAAATATGGTCACATAGGCTAGCTATGCATGGCACAAAGGAGAGTGATGCAACAATGATGAGGAGTGACACATTGACAAGGTGTTGCATGCACACGATTTGTGTGAATGCATCATATTTTTTTTTTATTAATATCTAATGATTTAATTGCAGGAATTCCCAGCTTCAGATGTTGACTTGACCTGCACGATATCTACTGAGCACATAAAGCACGGCTAGTGTTGAACTGAGTAAATCCGGTGTGTGTAAGAGTGACATTTACACAACTGTGGTCGCTGTTTGTTATCCCATCATTCCGGGACAATGTTACAAAAACCTTGCGAAAGTTGCCAGACATTCTCCTTCCCCTATGCCCAGCCCCTTTTGCATGGAGAATGGCTGGAACGAGACCAGTTAGTAGTCATTACCACTCAGTGTATGTGTATGTTGTGGTGGTATATCTTACCAGACTAAATTGACTATTTCTGACTTGCAGGTTCGATCCCGGATGTATCAATGCAGCAACCATGAAATGTAGCCCCACCTCCACACTATTGCATGGAACTGATCCAGTGGGTGGAGCTTCCAAAGCTTCTTTCCTACTGATTGCAACCTTCACACACACACACACACACACACACACACACACACACACACACACACGCACCTACATCATCCATAGAGTCATGCAGTCATGCCAACCTACCAGACAGACATCTTTATCGCATAGCTCTGGACCTGCCTAACTCAAGTGCTAGCTATACTACTAACCACAGCTCCATAGCGCTACCTGCTGAAGCAACCTGGCCGTAATCATTTGTTAAAAATACATATTGGATTAAAACATTAAAAATGTACAGTCCAATCACAGGAACAATGACATAAATTTTCATAAATATATAAATATATTTGGTGGTATGATGTAAAATTGAAAATTGACAAGTTTAAAAATTGACCTAGTCATGCTTTGCAAAAGCAATTCGTTGTCAGTTTAAATTGTTCTCTTTTCCATTTTCCTTCTAATTGCTGGCCATTTAAAGATGGTGGCTGTCCTACCGTGTGAACCGATGATGGCGGACGATTCTGTTTAGCGTGAAATTTTACCACTGTCAGGTATTGCTCCTTCTTAAGGCAAGTTCCTCGAGTAGGATTAGCGTAATTAGGTGGAATGCAAGATACTTCACTTGCTGTGCTGCTGCAATTCGGTTGTAATAGTGTGGATGGAAATCTCGCAGCGTCGTAGTCGCAGGTATAGCCAGACTGACAACTATTCTCAATCGTAACGTTGGCCATGTCTCTTTCGACTTGTGCGCATGCTTCTTGCCTATTGCTGAATTTGCTGTTCCAATATTTTAGTACCACCGGCCATTCTGCAGCTCTAAGTCGGAGTAAGGACTCCATCCTTCTTCTTAGTCTAGCTCTTATTTCTGGATAAATATTTTCGTATGTGTCTATCGTATCGCTGCTTTCTGCTGCTGGTCGTGGTTCTTCGTACGTCGCTACAGCGGCTACCGGTTCAGCGTTACAGGGTCTCGCTAAGTACGATGCTGATGCCAAGAAAAGAAAGCAAAGAACAGTTTTAATGCAGCTCATATCTAATGTCATAGCTCTGAAGCTATAGCTGCATTACAGAAAGTGAGCATTTTATAGTCTCACTGAAATTAAGGAGGGGATTTTTATTTTTCCAAGAAGAGTTATGTTATTGTTATTGTTTGTCAGGTATCTAATATTTACATGAAATTGATAACTGTGGATAGAAAGAAAATATTAGAAGGTAAGTAGAATATATCTATCATAGTTGATGGAGGGCATATTTTTCAGAATGGTTAATTTATTTGATTTGGAATTAGTCCAGGAATATCATTGAACTAGTCAATCTTTATGCTGCTCATTTATGTATAGTCTACATGAGTTTAGGAAGAAGCTGAGTGGTATTGTTTCAAGCTGAATGCAGTATGATATTAACATACATTGATTTAAAGGACTATTCCATTCCTTTGGCAAGAGAACAAACCAAAGAAATTTCCTGTGACAATTGCTAATTTGGTCTAGAAAACATTGCTCATGCTCATTCAATCCCTCAACAAGAGTATACATTTACGAACATCTTTTAATCTTTAGAAATCAGTGTCATGGTGTGGTAGTACCAGTGAAGGTAACTAGTTATTCCTAATATAGACAACACTCTTAAGAAATGAATTTATATTATTAGCAAACTATAACTACACTCCTGGTCAACCGCAGGAGCATTGTCAGTCATACTTGCTAGATAGAGCCAGAACATACAGATGATTGATCAAATTTAAAACCCCTTAATTTAATTGTTTTCAAGGCGAGTTGTAAGTCTCCGGTTATCTCTCATTGTTTGGTAAAGGAGCATCAATTTTAAAGTACACAAGAATGTGAGTGAGTGAGTGTACTGAGGAGGCATTGTATAACATAGCAGTAGCCAGTTAATCTACCACAAATGATGTCTATAGTGTAGTAGTAGTCTAAATGTAGTGGACTAATGTATTGCAATTTTAAACGGACAGGTTATTTCATAGAATTAAGCAATATTAATGGTATTACTTACCCGAGGTTTAGATAAAAGTCTATTTCCTCCTTAGGTTTGAAGGCTAGCACATAGTTGAGTGTCAGGATTTATAGTGGTATAATCACTTTTATATCTGCCCAGAGTCCCCTATCATTTTAACCCTTTCATGCACCTAACATCTTCATGCACTAACCCCTTTATGCACTAACCCCTTCATGCACTAACCCCTTCATGCACTAACCCCTTCATGCACTAACCCCTTCATGCACTAACCCCTTCATGCACTAACCCCTTCATGCACTAACCCCTTCATGCACTAACCCCTTCATGCACTAACCCTTCATGCACTAACCCCTTCATGCACTAACTCCTTCATGCACTAACCCCTTCATGCACTCATGCACTAACCCCTTCATGCACTAACCCCTTCATGCACTAACCCCTTCATGCACTAACTCCTTCATGCACTAACTCCTTCATGCACTAACCCCTTCATGCACTAACACCTTCATGCACTAACCCCTTCATGCACTAACACATTCATGCACTAACCCCTTCATGCACTAACATCTTTCTGCACCTAGACCCATTTATCCTCACACGTTCACTGGTAGCGTAGATTTCGTAGCAGTCCGCATTCTTTCAGTGCCAACCTCTGTCACAGCTTGTCGAACTAAAGCAGGTCCGGGGACACTGGATTTTATGCGGATTAGACAGGAAGTGGATTATATGGGTGTATTCCGTTGTACTAGCTGCTGTGAGTAGAGTAATGGGTTGGACCTTGAATGTGGTTAATGGGTTGACCAGTGAAGCCTGAGAACTCCAGTGCACACGTGCAAGAGGCAGTAGTTGTATGGCAATAGTGTAATAGATAAATACTTCAGTTTGAAAAATTGCGCTTCATTATTGTGCACTCTTTTCTATTCTCGGCTCTCACTCTAATTCATTTCACAAACACACACACTCTAATTCATTTGACCACACCCCATAGTTGATAGTTCTTTGCATTATTTATTGTATAATTATGGTGTTTAGCAGGCATTTACCAATGATTGTTGTTTTCTAGATGCATTGTCAGAAGCCAGTAGTTCTGTGACAGTGCTGGTGCCAAGGTTTGCCCAGGCTGTAGTGGATGGAGTGTCTGGGTTGTGCAAGAAGGAGCTGGAGGCTGCTCATCTCCTGCCTAGGATCTACCGCCGCACTAACAGAGATGTAAGGGTGAAATGAACAGGTGTAGGGTGTAACTAACAAATGTAAGGGTGTAACAACAGGTGTAGGGTAGGTTGTAACTAGCAAATGTAAGGATGTAACTAACAGAAGTAAGGGTGTAACTAACAGAAGTAAGGGTGTAACTAACAGATGTAAGGTATAACTAACAGAAGTAAGGGTGTAACTAACAGATGTAAGGGTAGTGATAGATAATACTTCCTGCTGTAGTGCTTTTTTTTAATCATTTTATGTCCCCATTCCTCCCTAAATGTACCAAAGGTGCGAACCCTCAGTGTTATTATACACTAGCTAGCTATTACAAAGACCAAAATAATAATTTACTGGTGTAGTGTCTATATGAATATGTCACTATGTAGCTCATGCAAGTAGATATGTCACTCGTGCAAGACGTTATGTTGTCTTCATAAGAGAAGCTAAAGTGCAAGAGACACTCACCTCATCAGTAGTTTCAATGGGGAACTCTGATTCCAGCACTCTACCGGTAAACCACCGAGTAAAGCAAAACTACCGTGCACGAGGAAATTATTTGATCACATGATTCATGGGGGGGGGGGGGGGGGGTGACTAACATGAGCTTATAATCATACGGCCAAAAAATAACTAGCTTTTGCTGAAATACAAATTGTCAAAACAAATAATTCTGGCACATTCAAAGACTTTCAGTACAACATTGTGATGCCTTTTTAATCTTTAGGAGGCCACAGTCTTCGAGATCTGCTGTTGTGTGGTGTAATGATTGACTGACTGACTGACTAACTGAATACTATAGCCCTCTCACACACACTGACACTGAGGGTTAATTAGTACTTCTGGCATTCATCTATAAAAGTAGTCTAGCTGCGTTTGTTGTCAGACAAATTGTATATATTTTGTAACTAGTAGCTAGATTTTCTGAATGTTATGTAACGTGATATGATATGTATTAATATAGCAACTAATTGATGGCAAGTAACATTTGGTATCATTATTAAGAGTGGTTGTTGTGTTCTAAAATTTTAACTACTGTTCAGCCATTAGGACCTATCAGTTTAGGATCTTATGGTGCCCTTGGTGTGTTTGGGATATATTTCAGTTTGTTAGGATCAGAAGAAAAGAAATAGCCAGGGAGGTTGAAAATGCTAGAAAGCAGGTGCACACAACTGCCAGAACAGCAGGAAAAAACTGGTGGGGAGACAAAAAAGAAAGAAAAGACTGGTTTCAAAGTAAATACTAAAAAGCTTTTGCTGTAGGGCAGGTGAGGTATATCAACACTATAGAAACCACATTAGCTAACTTACCATATTCTATAGCTATAGCTGTTCTAGCTTAGCCCCTTAGCTTGCTAAATGGGAACCATTTTCTAGTAACAAGTAGACATGGAACATCATAGCACACACAATACAGGTATGCTTACAACAGAAAAGATGTACGTATGCCTAAGGCAATGGAATATGTAGATATAGGCATTGATAAACGAATTCTACCGGGATTCGAAACGGATCACGTGCGCCCGTAGAAACTGTACAAAACGCTAATCTTAGAAGTGTAACATTTCTTACATTCGTTGGCGGTTCACAAAGCTGGTTAGCTACCTACCCAGAGCTGCATAAGGTGAGCTAACTCAGGGAATAACTACTTCTAGGTTACTAGTTATATTCTAATTTATAAAAAAAAAAAGTGCTTGAAAGAATTGCTACCCTTTTGCAATCATTTGACCAAAACTGTTATAATCCCTTTAGCTGGCTAGAAAATAAACTTAAGCTGCAGGTTTGAAGCCAAGCCTTAAATAAACAATTATACACCGTTGTGAGCCACTTCAATGGACATAATGAAAATAAAACCTTCATTTAAAGTGTGTAGTGTTTGTGTTACAATCCCTTTGCTAAATAGCCAACTGTTACATATACAATAATAACAATTGAATCTTGTGTGTAATGTACTAGTAAATGCAATAAGAATTATGATTTTTATTTTTATGGTATAGGGATATGCCTGGAAAGTTTACATTAATAAAGCTTTAATCAGTGTAAGAGATCCATTTAAATTTGTTCATGTGTACTATAATAATGCAACTGAGCAACCTTGAACATTAATTACTCCATTGATTACTCAAGTACATTTGTGATCATCTATGAATAGTGCACAATTACTTTCCTGGAAAGGCTATTAAACAATTTCATGTGCTTTCTATTGGATATATTTCTAGAAGATCAGTAAAAGATTTATTACTGATTCCAACTTCCTGATTCAGGTCCTACTGCAGATATTATGGTCTCTGTGTCACTAGCTATCATTTTAAACTCAGCAGGGGAAAAAAAAAACGAGGAAGAAGCTGAAAAATTAGATACACACGTATTGTTTCAGCGCCTGTTTTGTATTGGCTATTGGGCGTTTCCAATCCTGGTAAATTATTTTATCAATGATATAGGCATATAATGCCTCACTATTTTGTTTGGGGAAAGCTTGCTCACTGTAGTGAAATAGTAAGTAAATTATAATGCAATAGGTGGACGATAATTGTGAAGAAGAACTCTATCTTTCCCTTCTCTAGCACATGCTCAGTCCATGTTCTTGTGTAGTTTTGGCGGAGATAGTCTACATGTCAAGAATTTAATATACACTGTAGTGTCTGTTCACTAAAGTTATGGGCACCTTCGTTTACTGAGCTGGTTCAGTGGCTGGTCTAGAAAACATTTGTGGGGGGTGGAGTGGGAGGTTGATTTTATTTGTGTGTGCCATATGAGCAAATTATTGTTGCAGTTATACCCTTTTTCTGACTTCATAACTACACAGCTGTGTTTAACTTCCTTGTTAAAGAAGAACTCACTTGTGAATTTCCTTCTGCTTGTAACCCAAGAATCCCAATGAACCTAGAAGTGGTAAACCGTCAATATCCCTCAAGAAGTCATCTCTAATTAGCTTGGGGAAGTTTGCTTGTGTACAAAGCTTCACTCTTTAGTGAAAAAGAAGTAGTGTTTCCTACTGACTAGTAAGAGTGATTGTGATTTATTCAATCACATGCCAAAGAAGAAAAATCATTAAAATGTAGTGGGGGGGGGGGGGGGGGGGGGGGGGATATGTCAATATGTCACCCTATTCACCCCCTGGATCCGCCCTGTAGTTCTTCAGAACAATTTCACATAAATTTTAAATTATTAAAATTGCATGCTCATTAAGCTTACACAATGTGCACATTGTAGAAATAATACTGTTCACTGAAAACAAACAAAATAATAAACTTAATCATTTGTAATTAAAATGACAAGTCAAAATGTGTGTATTGAAATAGATTTACTCCTAATCTCATGTAACCACCTGTTTCTCATTTGAAGTAGCTTGATAATTGGTGGTTATGCACTTAATCAGCTACTTCAAATTATTTTTCTACTCTTAAATATCAGCTTGTCCACAAAAGGGTACCTAAGTTTGTCACGTTTTATGTGAACTTTGCCCATGCTACTATTAAATCATACAATAACCATCACCACACACATCTGAAAAATTGTCTTTTATAAGTTAATAGCTTCCCTTGCATGTAACTGTTATGTTGAGTCAATTATACACTCCAATAGTTTGTGATATAGATGATACACAACTATATTGAGAAAAGTATGGTGTTCAGGATTTGACGGTGCTATTTGACTGTGTGTTGCATTGGTATATTGACTCAGGGTTGATATTATATTCTATTATATTAGACTCCTTCTAAAGCCTCTGCCTATGTCACTGCTACTCTACAGCCATTGAAGACTCATGTGAAACTATTTCCAAGTTATTATCATGTAGATTGGACTGGACAGGTCATCACTGAAGTCACTAAGAGGTGTGTGTGTGTGTGTGTGTGTGTGTTTGGGAATGGGGTAAAGTTAAGGTAAGATAAAAATTTCCAGCGCACTCCCCGTATTAGTTGCGTGAAAAACAAACAAGATAAGTGGTGAGATTTAGTTTTGATGTTATTGTCTTTCACTTTCTCCTTTTTGTGTTGATTATTGCTATTAGTTGATTAGCTTTATTATTGTTATTATTATAATAATAATAATAATTATTATTATTATTAATCTACATTATGGATACGATGCAATTTTACTGCCATCAACACGATTGCTATTGAGTTTATTATTTATTTTTTTTATTCGTGGTTAATGAGAAACGCATTGATCAATTGTATCTCTCAGTCCTGCAATGCACCATCTTAACACATAATGTTCATGTCTAGTACATGCATGTGTGTTGTTGTTGTTTTCTCTCTTATTATGTTATGTTTTGGCTACATATTTCAGTGAAATGTAACCTTCTCTATGCATCTCATGTATTGATCAGGTTCTGTCTGTTGCAATTGACTGATGCCTGTATGTACGCAGCTACTAAGCTAACTTTGGCGTGGGTGGGAATAGTTTTCTCTGAGCATGCTTAGTGTACACAGGAGATCATAAATTATTCATCTTGTTTTTATCTGGAGATTCTGTTATCTTATAGCCCTTTTCAGTGCATGTAAAATACATAATTCTTGGTAAAGCCCTCAAACTTATTCCAGTAAACAGTGTGTTAGCTTAGAAAAACACAACTGCTCCTATTTAAACTCTGGGTTTTTTTTCCTGGTCTGTAGTAGGTAATATCATGTGATGTATGTGTGTGTGTGTGTGTGTGTGTGTGTTGGGGGTGTAGGTATTCTGAGCTGACTAGTGAGTTGCTCACATCAGTGCAGATGACTGAAGAGAGTCTGCTCAAGTTGAAGAGTTATCGCAAGTCCCTCGCTCCTTCAGGTGCAGGTAGTGGCATGACAGATGACAACAAGATCAGACTCCAGCTGGCACTGGATATCGAGGAGTTCACAGTGCAGGTACAGATTATGGTCGATTTCTATGCGCCCATTTAACTATTTGGAAGGTTAGATCTTAAACCAAGTATGAAGATGTTAAAATGTATGACTTGCCTGCAACATTGATTGAAGAATTCTACCTGGATTGGGAACGCCCTGTTGCCAATACGAAAAGGGCGCGGTTATAATATTACACGCGTATCAGAAGATTGCAGCCTTCTTTATTTTTGTCTGCTGAAGTTTAAGTTGGTGACACAGACGAGGTAGTATTTGCTATGCACACCATTACAAACCTGAACTGGGAAGCTGACGCCAGTAGGAAATCTCTTACTGATCTTCTAGAAGTATCTTCAATAGCTTTTTCGAGAAATAAAGGTGTGTAATTCATGGTGTTTCTAAAGTAGATGATCCATCTCTCTCTTACACTGATTAAAGCATGTTTATTGTATGTGAATCCGTAACCTTCTCGGCATATAATAAATACCCGGAATTCATACAGGATTTCACAGTGGGGTTTTTTGGACTTTCTAGAGGTTGGACTTTCTAGAGTCACAAAAAAACAGTTTAGCACATGAAAATGGTGACATATCACAACTATGAATCAGATTGTCACATGAAGACTTACTATTACAATTAAGAAGGACAAGAACTAGAAAACATAGTATTCTTCAAATAATGATATCAACATATGTAGCCAATGTTACACACTTTAGGTTAGCGTTGGTACAGTTTCTACAGGCGTGCATGATCCATTTCCATGATAGGCCTGCAAGTCCTAGTGTTGTCCAGTCAATTGTTCCACAGGCAAAAAACCCATGGATGTCCCATCATAATTTGAGTTTAGAAATGTTTTTTCACTTTCAGCAGGAAACCCTTCTTTGAATATTCATGCTTTTTTTTCCTTCAGACTGTGGGTTAATTAGGAAATATAAGTGTAGGATACAGCCTAAAAAGGGGTAGATATTTCCAGAGTAGCTATGCCAGCCACTCTATCTCAGCTAACATGTTTAATAATTGTCTAGGGAGTTTCTTGTGCTAGTAGTGACCACTGGTCTCTCTGTCTATTACATGTTGTGCATATGACAGTTGAAGTGGTTATATAGTTTATCATTGGTAGTCTGGCCATATACTCAGTAATGAGCTGTTTCCTAAACTCTGTCAAACTTTGTCCTCTTGTTGCCCTTCTGAACTCCAGTTAATTGTTTTGTAAATATTTCATTTGCTTTTGCAACTTGAAACGTGTAAAATGGATAGTGTTTCCAGCACAACCCACAATGGAATACACACGCACACACACACGCACTAGTAGTGGGATAACCCCTGACCTTTAATTTGGGAGCAGTGTAGGTTTATGATCCAGTTTAAATTGGGGAGAGAGCCAGATTATTAATCTGGTGTGATAACTCCGAGCTGTTAGATAGGGGGACTGTCCCTTCGCAGGAGCGAGTCTTTATTCTGTTGACTTTATCCACTGAAAATTAGCGCGTATAGGCATCAGGTGTCTCCTGTGCTAGTGATCGCCTAGTGGTCCCTGGATGTGTGATCCACAATACAAGCCAAGGTTTACTATGAAACTGGAACACCAGAGCAAATCAAATAAGCAATGGTTACTCGGTTGAACACTAAAAAAAAAAGAAATTTATGAAACCAGTCAGCAATGCACCAATGCTAAATGCACTTACATTACATACAACCTGAAAAAACGCTCTATTAGCTGTCTCTTATATAGGAGACAAACATTCAGGGGATTTCCCCTACAAAGAGTTTAGACAGTGTATACATGTATTTGCCTGATAAATGCCAAGTCATTCTCCCAGAAATGGTTGTGCAAGATATTGATGTATTGCCTACCCTATATTTCCTGAAAGAAATGACAACACATAGATAGGGTTACTAGCTGTACTGCAGTGGTAAACTAATGGTATATGTATGTGTACTTGGTTATAGGCAATTTCTATCCATGCTGCAGCTGTAAGCATCCATGAATTCAAAGAGCTGGTGGATCAAGGGAAGGTTGCCAAGACAACTGCGCTCACATCCAGTTCATGACCATAAACAACAGAGTCATTAGCGACATCATTTCCCATCATCTAATTCATTGGAAACCTAATGAATAGCTGGAACTTAAACAAAAGTTCTCTAGTACTCGTGTAATCATCGTTTTCAAAACATTCACTTTAACGGAATTGATATTGTGTATATAGGAAGACTGCTTTCCTGGAAGCAACGCTTACCCGTAATCATCCGAGAATGTCTTAAGAAAAAATATACAACATGAAGTGAGCGTGTATGACAAATGATAGCACAAAGATATGTATACTTTCAGTAAGGAAAGACGAGAAGGACCCCCAGAGTGTGGGGGGTCCAGAGTTTTAATATAGAAAATCCTACAAATCTTTCAGGCGTAATATTGCAGCGGATGTGCTTTGAATAAATGTGGCAAGTTGAGTGCAGTACTCTATGGATGTGGTTTTATCCATTTCCGCACTAGCCCATGCAAGTTTCCTAGCCAGTGCTCTACGAGCTCCAAAAATGGCTGAATTCATGTCAACATTAGGTGAACTGTGCAGCAATCCATCTAGATCATCCTCGTATGTGTCCTGAGACTCCTCCCCTTCCTCTGTGTCCACAGGTCTTGCTCGAGTTTGCTGCTGAGAAACATTGGATGATGACAAATTCTTGGTTGGTGGAGATGTGGTGGTTATGGGATTGGCCATGGCTTGAGGTTGTACCACTGGGACTGTAGCTGGAAAGGACACAACTGGTTCCCCTACACCAGATTCTTTACTAGGATCTATACACATGCACACACAAATGCAAAAAGAAAATGTAAAATGCACGCACACACACATTGACCACATCTTATGTGTATGCACATTATTAACTAGTAATAGTTGAATACATGCGAGCCGATATTAGTTCTATGCAGTCAGTTTAACACATTTAATATTACAGGATTATCCCAACAGTTTCACTTGAGTATTTAAAATAAATTATATGTACTTGTATGGCACTGGTTTTCAAGCTTTATTGGATGAATTGAAGTGATACTGGATGTGTGTATGCGGGGGGGGGGGGGGGGGGGGGGGATATTGAACTCCGCATAAAAATCGTAATCATTGCCACTCTTTAGAATATAACTCTTAACTACGATTTGTCACAAATTACAACAACAACACTATTCTTCAAGAAAAGTAAATAATAATAAACTGTCTCTACTCGAGTAAACCAATTTTTTTTCCACACGAAGTGCTCATCATGACCTAATTAAGTGTCCTGGTTGATTTAATACCTGATGAGTGGCACTATTTGTTGATGTGAAGTTGGGTGCTTGCCAAATCAACATTGAGTTGTAGGTGCCAACTATCAAAAATTAACTGACAAATTGAGAACCTGTCAATATTTTTGTCGTACTAGTTTTAAAATACTGTTTGCTACTTTTTCATGTTATTAAAATGTGCAGGTCACCACAGGCATGCTTGTACAGCTCCAAGAGAAACTGCTATCACCTTGGACAAACACTGAGCAGCAGTTGTGTTATTGCTACACTGAGCGACTGACTGATTCACTCTATAACTTCCTAGAAACCAAGGTTCACTTTATGTTTACTGTTTCAACTGTCCTCAGGTTGCCATAGCAAGTGCTACTGAGTTGGGGGGATTCCAGTTGATATAGTGAATGTTGTAGTTTGGAAGTTACCTTTATTTAATGTACACTGGATGCATAGTGGCTTGTCCCCATGGCTCTGCATCAGAATACTCTAAAGAAATAAAGAGGGAAATTTGAACCAATGTTGACTGCAAATTCATACCTAATAAGGTCTTTTGTTGTGTTTGTGTTTTCTTTTAGGAATTCTCGAAGTCTGAAAGTTGTGTTATGAAATGCATGAAAGCCTTTTAAGGAACCACACCAACGCTATTGAACTATAGCAAGTACTTATCTTCCGTTAGTGTCTGTGACAATCTATGCAGGGCTACCCCCTGTAAAGATATTGGCTGTTTTTAAGAAGATGGGTATATCCCCATCTATCTAATTCAGCAGCCTATGGCAATTTATTTCAACTTTAGGATACTGGGGTTAAGTAAGAAAACAAATAATGGTTTGAAAGAAAGTCCCTCTCATGGTGTGGTACTTATTTTGTATTGGAACACATAGAAACTAATATTTTTTAGTAGACGGCTTCATTATCAAATGCAAGTTAACCCATAATTCATAATTTGAAGATAGAGTGACCCAAACAATTTCTTCAACATCCACAATTAGAGAAATAAATAAGTAGATAAGTAAATTAAAAAATCATGCTGTTATTTCCAATGTAGTCGATGGGTAAAGGGTATAGCTAGCGAGGAATGTTATGAAGGTAAGCCTGTGTGGAAACAAAAAGTATAGTCAAACTACAAACTAACATTTTGCTTTGTATCATCAGCAATTATAAAATAATGTGAATGGCTAATTCAAATTTTTAGCAGAAACTGAATTTGATGTATGTATTATTCTAAAGGGAGATAAAAGTGAGCTAAAACTTTGAATGTAATGTGTGAAGAGAAAAATGGGTCTGGCCAAACTTAATTTATTGTGGAATGCACTAAAATTTCTAGGACAGAAGTTTTGATTGATACATTAAATTATGCAAGAATTATTTAAGAAGTTCACTGTTTTCCGTGCAAGTTAAACAGTTACATGAATGTGCTATACCTCATAATTTACAGTTACTAAGTTAGCTATATCCAGTTAGAAACTAACCTACTTACTTCACATACATGACAATAGGAATCTAACATTCTGTAACCCTTTAATAAATATTCTCCCATTGTGTTAGATACTCTATCCTGAATTTTTCTTCTTTCTTCCCACAATTTTTTCTCTTCGCTGCTAAGTTCCATAGTTAATATGCCCTCCGATTCCATCAGACTCCGCCTTCGTTACCCTGGAGAATTCAGGTAAAGGGTCTACATGTGACCACTTCTACTCAACACCTTACCTAGCGCGGCTGCTGAGCTAGGTGGAGTCATCACTGTTTCTATGGCTACAGACTCTAAGCGTGAAGTCTGCTAGCTTGCTAGCTAGCTAGCAGAGAGGAGATCTTCAGTAAAAGCGGCAATCATCACTTGCTTTATAATGGCAAGTGCTGACTTATTTAATTTAATAAACCTTTCTTTGGGTGTGGAACCCAATGGAGTCGTAAATTTCAACTATTTGCACACTCTTTTACACGAGATAGTGGCCAGGTTGACAGACCATGAATCTGTATTGGAGGCTTCTGGAGGGTATGATATTCTAGAAAAAAGCCTTGAAGAGGGTCATCCTTTCATAGTTCCGGATTATCAAGTAGAAGATCCGTCTACAGCCGTTTCAACTGCCGATAAAATGGAGGAGGGTAGAGCCAAGGATGACAAGCAAATTGGCCGCAGAAAAGATGGAGGTGGAAGTGCTCAAAAAAGAGCAACTAGTGGCAAGAAGAAAGATTCCCAGAAAGGTGGAGGAGGAGGTGAGGCTCGAGATGGCAAGAAATCCCCTGATTTAGAAAAGGCGGGCAGCCGTAAGTCTAGTGCTGGTTCTGTGAAGGGCGCTGAGCAGCAACATGAGCAGAAAGAGCTGGAAGATCGCGGAACCTCAGCTGAGCAACAGAGAGGCAAGGATGTTGCAGTAGATCAATCAGCAAAGGATATCACAGGGGATTTGTCAACTAAGAGTGTTACGAAGGATCAAATGAAGGACGTAACTGAAGAGCAGCAGAAAAGTGATGGAGTCACAGTCAAAATACGCAAAGGTGGAGAAGCCATAGGTGATAGTGGCAGAGGCATCAGTTTGGATGAGCACAGAGGCAGAGCTTCACGCTTCCAAACTAGAGCTGGAGGTGCAAGGTCTCAAAGGACTACTCCACCTAAGGGAGCAGACTCTAAAGATGCTGAAGGTCCCACCTTTACTGGAAGGAGAAAGAAGGCAGCTATTTATCCGTTACGTTCCAGAGTTTCCAGCTCAACTGGAGGCGAGCATGTCTACTCTAAATCTTTCCATGGCTTATCGATGGCTGCTAATGATGTTTCTGCACTAGAGAAGCAGCTGGTAGACATTGAAGTGAGACTGGGAGCTGTGGAGGCCTTACCAGAACTACTTAGCATGAAAGCTTCAGATTCCACCTCTACTCCACTGTCAGATATGTGGAGTTTTTCAAACATGGACCACAGACTGCATGCTGCTGAAAAGAATATGGCTAAAGTAAGTGATAGTTTCACAAGCTACTGAAAGTGCAGAGTGAATTATTTGTAGTGAGTGATTTGGTTAGGGTTGTATCAGTACTGGGGTGTTTACAATATTAATATTGGGGCAGTGGGGGTGTTGGGCTTGATAAAATTGCACACACATGATTATTTTTGCTGCTGTAAAGCTGGTCCCTGTGAAAGTTAACACTTGTTGTTACCTAATGTGAATGTGAGATTTAACCATTATATTCATAGACCTAGTCAGTCAGCTTAGCTAGACTTTCAACTATACAATAACATTCATTGGTTGGAGACAGCACATATTCATTGGTTGTCAGGAAGGAGGAGGGTACTTCTCACATAGTTGTGGCTTTCCCATGTGCACTGTATGAATATTGTAAAGCGAGATTCTTAAAGACAAAATGCTTATTTTAAATAATTTCATATGTAATGACCTTTTGTACATAAAGTAAATAGTAAGGTTTTGCAACCATATCTATATTTTATAAATATGTGGTGTGAGAGAAGTAAACTATATCACACTCATTTTTGACTTACATTAATTTTTGTTATATCCAAGATAGTTTGGTTCTTCTTCAGTTGGATAAAACTGATGAAGATCTCAATCTAAGTAATGAATGTCTCGAGTCTGAGATTATGCCCAAAAAATATTGTTTGTGAGCTCATTTATTTTGCATCGTACATAGGTGACCAAAATGGTGGATGAGCTGTTGGGAGAGATACAGAATATGAATGAGTTGAGCAAAGAGCAGAAAGAGCAGCTGGCAGTTCACTCCAATGAGCTGAGTTCTGTGCAGGAGAAGTTGGAAGACCTTGAAGCAATGAAGGAGGCTATGAGTGAGATGGCCAATAAGAGTGTGTCAGCACAGTCCCTCAAGGAACTCCAGGATAAGCTGGACAGTCTGAAAACTGATACTGAGGGACTTAAGGTAAGCATTCAAACGGACATATGTATATGCAACAGATCTGATATGCTAGGCTGAGTGTGTGGAGTAGAACAACTTGTGCATTTGGTGGTACTTTACAGCTTGTAAGCACACACAACATACTTTATCTTGTGCTGGTTGGTCACATTTAGTATGCTGTTTTGTTCACTGATATTCATGGGTTAAAAAAGTACTTCATACGATAATTTACTATTTTAAAATCAATACAATTATCTGGTCGCTCGTATTTATATAACCATAACTGATTTATTTAATTTAAATGTTTGTTTACACAGAACCAACTGTCATCAGTGGGAGTGAATACAGATGGCAGCTTTGCCACCAAGGAAGAGTTGAATGGTGCAATAGCAGAGCTGAAGAAGGAGCAAGATGAGGTGCTGAGAGGGCATGAGTCCAGTATTCAGGAACTGGAAACAACTCTGGTCAAGTCCATAGAGAGTGTGAGCAACTTGAGTGAGAAAGTAGAGCAAACCAAAGACAAAGTCTTAGAGCAAACTCAGTCTCTAGAAGATGTCCAGGTGAGCATGGGGGTGAGAGGGGCGTGGCTCTGATGAGTGTACATGCTAAAATGCAGCAAATAACTCGCATGTATTGTGTGTGCATATATAATAATTCTGGCAGTTGGACCACTTAATACCAAGCACATATTTACACTCTTTCTAGGACATGAAATAAGTAGAAAATCAGCATATTGTAATAAATATAATTATATTAGATGTTTAGCTGTAACCTGGCTGCATGTCATGTTAAGCATGCGTCTCATCTATTAGCAATAGCTGTTCTGTTCATCAGTTATTCTGTCTGTCACTAGACTGGAAAGACAGGCACTTTCTATCTTTTCCTTTATGAAACGTTAAGTTCAGTGATGTAAGTAAATTACATTATGTAGTATGTATTCCAGTAAGAACTGCTGCATGGATCCCATTTACATGCTACATGAATATGTCTCTGACAGCATGCATATAGCAGTTTATATAGGATTAATGTAAGGTGTAGAGAAGGAGCAGAGTGCTCACACAGGACATAGCATATATAGCTGGTGTATGTCCAAGTAAGGACTTCGTTACAATTCATGGGATGTGTCCCAGTGGAAGGAGGGGGATAGCTACAACAAGTTGGGGAGTAGGAATGGATGATCTCTCACCCATGCCTAGGTCAAATAAGTTTACCTCCCTCTGGGCTGTCCCCATATAACCTACTGCATCATGTGATTATTGAACAAAGAAAGAAGTCATCCATGTCATGTGTTTTAGGTGTCAGTTATGACTCATGACCCAAAAACAACTGCAATAATGAAGTTTTAAGCTGTGATTGATGGGAAGGTCTTTTCCCTCATTCAAGATCCTATTTATTATACCTAGTGATGTGAGCTGGATTAAGTGGCCGGGTATTTTATAAAATATTAAAAATATTTTTCAAATCTCCTGTTGATAACTTAATGCTATCATTAAGTCCCTCAGAAACTGAGCAGGAAGGCGTGTATCGGAGTGATTTGTGTGTGCATACATGTGTGCGCGTGTTTGTCAAACAGGCATGTACACACATGTAATTTGATCAGCTAGGGAATGCCCTGGCACAGACTGGTAGAATAGGGTTGTATTTTTGTTGAAAGTGGCAATATAGTGGAATTTATATAGAAATGAACGCAAAAACATTGATAATAGTAAGACTTCAGCAAGAAGCTGAAACGTCGGGTTAAGTTTAATTAACATAATATTGGCTGTTAGAACAATAAAATTTGCTATTATTATAATTATTTCAGCCGAGTATGACTGAAGAAACATTAATATGTATTCATACTCTTCTATAAAGATGATTGATTATGAGGTAGCATTAGCATATGATTTATTACTGGCGAGCTAGCAAGACCGTAACTATTTTTATGACCATTGGGTATAGACTTCTCGATCTAGCCCCTTAGGAAAGACCTAAAATATGAGTTTTTTGTTTCACCCATTCTATTAAACAAATCATCATAGCAGCCGACTAGTATGGGCAAAATGAAGACACTACTTCTATTCAGTATGCCAAATAGCTATACTCGAGCTAACACATGACACATGTAGACTTCACCTGCCATCAATATAGAAAACGAATGAGGATGGAAATAAATGTGCAATTCAAGAGATATTAATCCTTACTTTAGCTGCTTGTCATTTGTAACACTAGTAACATATTTTATGGACTTACTCTTAGAGTGTGTATGAATGTATTATTTATGATGGGCCAATGTGTCATATATATGTGTGAACATATTAATATTGGTTTAGGCTCAGTTGAAGAATAAACTAGATGCTGATGCTCTGGCTGGACTTATGCCTACAGGGGACACTTCAGCTGCTGACTTGCTCATGCCTAAACTACTTGAACTGCAGAACAAAATATCTCAAATGGAGTGTGAGTCTTATTGACTGATTGACAGACTGACTGATTGACAGACTGACTGATTGACAGACTGACCGATTGACAGACTGACCCATTGACAGACTGACTGATTGACAGATTGATGGATTGACAGACTAACTGATTGACAGACTGAGCGATTGACTATCTGACTGATTGACAGACTGACCGATTGACAGACTGACCGATTGACAGACTGACTGATTGACAGACTGACTGATTGACAGACTGACTGATTGACAGACTGACTGATTGACAGACTGACTGATTGACGGACCGACTGATTGACAGATCAACTGATTGACAGACCGACTGATTGACAGACCGACTGATTGACAGACTGACTGATTGACAGACTGACTGATTGACAGATTGACAGACTGACAGATTGACAGACTGACTGATCGACGGACTGACTGATTGATAGACCGACTGATTGACGGACTGACTGATCGACGGACTGACTGATTGATAGACCGACTGATTGATAGACCGACTGATTGACAGACTGACTGATTGTGACTGATTGACAGACTGACTGATGGACTGACTGATTGACAGACTGACTGATTGACAGACTGACTGATTGACAGACTGACTGATTGACAGACTGACTGATTGACAGACTGACTGATTGACGGACTGACTGATTGACAGACTGACTGATTGACAGACTGACTGATTGACAGACTGACAGACTGACTGATTGACGGACTGACTGATTGACAGACTGACTGATTGACAGACTGACTGATTGACAGACTGACTGATCGACAGACTGACTGATCGACGGACTGATTGACAGATGTTTGTTTTTTTTTGTCTGACTGATTGACAAGACTGACTGATTTGACAGACTGACTGATTGACAGACTGACTGTTGACGGACTGGGACTGATTGACAGACTGACTGATTGGACGGACTGACTGATTGCCGACTGACTGATCGACAGACTGACTATTCGAGCGGACTGACTAATTGATAGACGACTGATTGACAGCTGACTGATTGACAGACTGACGATTGACGGACCTGCCTGAGATGATTGACAGACTGACTGAGCGACGGACTGACTGATTGATAGACCGACTGATTGACAGACTGACTGATCTGACGGACTGACTGTTCTTGAGGGGGTATGCAGCCCGTACTGATTGATAGACCGACTGATTGACAGACTGACTGATTGTGACTGATTGACAGACTGACTGATGGACTGACTGATTGACAGACTGACTGATTGACAGACTGACTGATTGACGGACTGACTGATTGACGGACTGACTGATTGACAGACTGACTGATTGACAGACTGACTGATTGACAGACTGACTGAATGACAGACTGACTGATTGATGGACTGACTGATTGACGGACTGACTGATTGACAGACTGACTGATTGACAGACTGACTGATTGACGGACTGACTGATTGACAGACTGACTGATTGACAGACTGACTGATTGACAGACTGACAGACTGACTGATTGACGGACTGACTGATTGACAGACTGACTGATTGACAGACTGACTGATTGACAGACTGACTGATCGACAGACTGACTGATCGACGGACTGACTAATTGATAGACTGACTGATTGACAGACCGACTGATTGACAGACTGATTGACAGACTGACTGATTGACGGACTGACTGATGGGCAACGGATTGATTGACAGATCACACACACATACACACACACACACACACACACACACACACACATACTAGGACAGCAGAGTAAAGATGGTGATTGACGGACTGACTGATTGATGGACTGACTGATTGACGGACTGACTGATTGACGGACTGACTGATTGACAGACTGACTGATTGACGAACTGACTGATTGACAGACTGACTGATTGACAGACTGACTGATTGATGGACTGACTGATTGACAGACTGACTGATTGACGGACTGACTGATTGATGGACTGACTGATTGACGGACTGACTGATTGACAGACTGACTGATTGACAGACTGACTGATTGATGGACAGACTGATTGACAGACTGACTGATTGACGGACTGACTGATTGACAGACTGACTGATTGACGAACTGACTGATTGACAGACTGACTGATTGACAGACTGACTGATTGACAGACTGACTGATTGACAGACTGACTGATTGACAGACTGACTGATCGACAGACTGACTGATCGACGGACTGACTAATTGATAGACTGACTGATTGACAGACTGACTGATTGACAGACTGACTGATTGACGGACTGACTGAGATTGATTGACAGATCACACACACACACACACACACATACTAGGACAGCAGAGTAAAGATGGTAATATTTTGTTTTCTTTGCATTGTGTGTAGCTAAGTTGGATGGTCTGCCTCCCAATCTTAAGGATCAGATTGCTGATCTAAGAAAGAATCTTGAGTCACAGACAGATGAACTCTCCTCTGTAAGTTTCTTCCAACTTTGTCTGCAGCAGCTAGCTCAAGAACTCCAGCACAAGTTAATGAAGTTTGTCCCTGATGTGATGTAGATTTATGACCTTATGTACTGTCAGTGTGTCACATATTGCATGTTCTATTACTGCAGCTGTCTTCTAAAGTAACGAGTCTTGGGGACATGAGCAATGCCTCAGATGGAACAGAGAACCTGAACCGTGAAGTGTCTCAGCTGCGGGAGCGGCTGACGGAGCTAGACCGCGCCCTCATGGCTGTGTCTAGCATGGTCACAGCCAACATGAAGGAGGACCACTTGGAGGATGAGCCAGATGCTAGTCCTGTGGATCAGGAGGAAATGAAGCGAGTGAAGAGTGCTCTTCATCGTGTGCAGCAGGAGAATGAGAGACTATTGGGCACTGCAGCACACATTTCCCACGAGATGGAAGTTAACAAGGAACACATTAAGGTAAAGGGTCAGCATTGGGTGGGACTAGTGTGTAGTGAGTGGGTGGATATACAAGAATACATAGGTGTGAGAATAATTGCTCACATTGAAGACCTATTGATTGGTGCTGGTATTAGTTTATATTATTACTTACATAGGAGTGTGTGAAACTGTCACCAGTTGGTGTGAAATACATCACACACAAACAAGATTGAAGATGAATAAGTAATATGGCCAGTAATATTGTTATATAAATAATATATATATATATATATATAGAGAGAGAGACGTGCCTCCTTCGCATGTTTTACTTTGTAAATTAGATGTGATTTGAGCAACTGATTCCAGTTATTGAATTTTTTTAATGCTGCCGCATTTTAAATCATGTCGTAGTTACAATGCAACCATCACTGGGCAAATGTTTGCTGATCATTATTCATTACTTCATTACCGAGTTACTGAGGTGTTAGTTGTGCATCTATGGACTTGTGACTCTAATTAAAATTTACAATAACAACAACAGCAGCAACAAAAAGTCAATAATTGTGTCTTCTATTTTTTGTAAGATGGATGACCTACATCCCATCGTAATTTTTTTTACGTGGTACCTTACTTACCATTACTCAGGATTGTGGAACACTTGTAAAACATACACTTAATAATGTTAGGATTGTATGCATGATATATAGTCCAGCTAAATTAAACATGTTCACTAAAGGACTATAGTAGTATGTCACATTAAAAGCCTTTTATACAACAAGATTTACGATTGTCAGACAAACAACCAGCCAGCGACTGACTGACAGACAGACACGCAGAAGAGAAAGAAAGAACAAAATATAGTGCTATGCAGGAAAGTTAATTAGTGGACGTCAAGTGAGATCCTTTGATGGTAGAGGATAGTCTTATTAGCAGTCTCTTGAAGAGACACCACTAACTATCCCAGGTGAAGAGCAAAGCCAACATGAAGTGTGAAAGTACAGATCAGATTCTAGTATGTTTGTATGAGAGTGCTTTGTCTTGTATACTTCTCAATTTTGTCTTCCATATTATATATACATTGTATGTGTGTGTGTGTGTGTGTGTGTGTGTTAATATAGTCTCTGTATGGCAATGTGGATGAGCTGAAGCAGTGTAAAGTTGACAAGTCCCATCTGGAGCTACAAGTCAAAGAAGTAAGTGACTGGCCAGTTAGTTATGCAAGGAGTTAGAGCCAACAAACTCTAGTTCTGTTCATAATCTCCATGCTGACTAAAACAAGAGACTATCCCTGCATGGGAGAGTCTAGGTGCTGAAGTTAGGACAACAGCGAATAAATGTATGTGTCTCTGAATTTGTAGAAAGCTGATCGCAAAGCTTTGGACGAGAAGGCAAGCAAGAATTGGGTGAAATCTAACTTTGAGGAGTTGGACAGACAGATTCGTGAAGCGATGGCTCACATGATGGAGAGAGAGGAGGCCATGAAGATGGTGAATGACCTTAATGAAAATGTGGATGGAAAAGTGGACAGATTAGAGCTGCAGCCATTCAAGGACTATGTGGGTGAGTGTCACATGTCGTGTGTCAACCATATAATATATATATATATATGTATGTATAGTGTTTCAATGATTTAACGCAACTCTCTTATTGTATATCTTTAAAATTTGTGTTTTTATTCAGAAAAGCGTCTCCGAGTAAAAGAAACACGTAAGATTGAGTCTCGCACTAGTTTAGGAGAGGATGCGGCAGGATTGAAGAAGCCTCTGAGGTTTAGTTGTTTGTCTTGTGACAAGCCTCTGGGAGTTCGTCCACACCAGGCCATCCCTGCCTTGCCTTCTGTCACTGTGTTTCCTGGTTCCAGATCCTTCAGACCTTACACCACCTTTGAACTGGAGCTCATCAGAAGGCAGCAAAAGTCGTAAGTTTACAGCAGAATGAAAGAATTGTGGTATTATGTAGAAACTGATATTATGTTTGGTCTTTTAATTATTAATTTATTTATTGTTTTATTAATAAATTAATTTGTTTACTTATTGTAGTGGCTATCCTATACCAATTCAAAGTTTTGACACTCAGCGTAATGCTCGGACTGCCGGAGGTTTTCATACAGTAACTCATGCCTACAGGAGGTCTCGTATGGTGCCTGGTCCATTCAATGCTGGTGCATTCACCGACTATAGAAATACTGTCAAGTAAGATTATCACAACCAGTATCAGTACATGAACTAACTAAAAGCTAAACTTACTGCTCTCACCTTATCTGCAGCAGGCTAATAAATCAAATTGTTGTTTCAAACATTAGAGTAGTAAGTAGTCCCAAGGCACCTCTATCTGTAAACATTGATATCAGTATGGCATCTCTCTCATGTCATCACTGACTTTTATCTCCACTCTCTGCAAACCATGTGCATGCATGCAAGTATGTGGTCAGCATACATACATACATACATATGTATGTAATGTGTGTGTGTGGAGGAGGGGGGGTCATGTAATCTAATTGATTAGATAAAACAGTTCAAAAGCTTACCAGTTTCAGAATCAAATTCAATAATTTTGCAAAAAGTATAGAGATGGCTAGCAAAGCTAATTAATTCTATTATTACTTGCCATGCAAATCAATTTATTTAGATAAAATTTGCATTAACTTACCAGTTTCAAAATTCAATGCAAAAGTTGACTTTATTAAAGAGAAGTAAATTATTATAGAGAATGTCGATAGTGCAGAGTTTGCTAGCAATCTAACCCAGCTAATTGATAATGTAGAATTCTATTATTGATTGCAAAGAAGTTACAATCTAACAAAATTTAATGTATCAAATGTCTATGAAATTACAGCAACTTAGTTTGCCTCCACTTGTCCTGTGTTTGATTGATGTGTTTGTGTTGATGCAGTGCTAGATATGCTAGTTCCAACCTAGTCACCCAGCATTTGGAGTCGGACATCGTGGGAGCTGATGGGCATGTGTACAAAGGAAGGATAGCCAGAGATGTCAAGGTAAGCATGTGAAACATAAGCTGGTAAGGTCACCACATGACAGGAGTTGGTCTGATAATAGTACTAAGTGTGTGTGTGTGTGTGTGTGCGTGTTCTTAAGCTGTCACTACTGCTGTACATGTAGATGCAGTCTATCCGTGCCAGTGATCGTCGTCTCCACCACAGACCTACCTCTTCTCCAGCACAGACTCAGACTAACTATTGATTGGCAAATACAGACTCCATCATAACTCAACTACAACATTAAATATTGTGCATGTGTGCATGCGTGTGTGTCATAGAATATTCGAGTCATACTCGACTCTGTTAGTTTATTTTCTTTCACTTCATAAAATTATAATACATAAAAGTGCATTGACATGATAACTGATTTTGCAATGTGAATATAGTAGGTATGTACAACTGACAGTGCCACACACCCTTATGGAAGGTATTATACCAGATCAGTTCAATAGTCTGGTTCTTTGATGCACTCCTCAACCACATCTCTCAGGCTCGGGTTCTCCATGGCAGCAGCAACTCTTTCCTTATCATTGATCTGTTTATTGACATCTTCTTCAATGCTATGTGTTCCTTCTACCACAAGCACATCTAGTTTATAGCTCACTGCCAAGCTGCGCTGTAACTTCACTCTGATGCAGAGGCCTATCATGGTGGCCAGGGAACAGTGTGGGACTGTGGGACTGAATTCTATACGGATCACCAGACAAGGCTCTGAAGACCCTGTACCAATTCATAACAAACAACCATCTAGATGTAGTTGCCAAGGGCAACAATAGCTATGGGTACAGTATCATCAATTCCATAGTGTATAGTATCATCAATTCCATAGTGTATAGTAACTAAATGAAGCAGTTTATCTCTCACACAACTCATGAGCTGTATGTAGTGAGTTAAGCATTGGGGCACTCAATTGAAGTGTTTAATTAAAACAGCACTGTAACGCAGTTGTTTTATTCTAAACCAGCCATTCTTCAAAACATCAAATTATGAAGAGTGGGTGGGGACAAAAACTTTAGCACAAATAAGTTAGGTGAATTCCCTCTGGCTTTTCATGTGCTTTTTTTTGGTTGTGTGCAGCAAACAGTAATATCCAACATAGTACATGCACTTATATAATACTAGTGGTGGATTCAAGGACTCAATAGTACAGTGATGGCGAGCAAGCTAGCTAACTATTAGCTTGTCAACACATTCGTTATTTAACACAGATGGACAAGTTTTAAGCAAAGGACAGAATCCATGAGTTGACTGAAAGGTCCTATTGGATGTGCGTGCATACCACATTAGTTGCCTGGTGCATTTCACCAAGCTTTATGTCATGCTAATCCTGTGATTTTTCATGTAATGTGTTTGATCGTAAGACATGAAAAATAGTCAGAGTTCTGAGGCTGCTGATAGGTTGAGTTGGAATGAACTAGAGATATTACATTAATCAAGTCATTCACATATTCCACTGTCTTAATAATATTCTGTAGTAATCGAAGTCTAAGAGATTGCTTATTATTAGCACACATACACCATTTTTACAAGGTGCTTGGATTTTATGGACGTTTTAGCCAGTAATAAACAATGGAACACTCACATTGCAAATTGCAAAATTGTATACTCTCTTGCTGCCGCTAGGCGGTCACGCACACCTGGCAGAGCCAGGATGCCTGTGCACTAAGCAGGTACTATGAGCCGTGCAAGCAAAGCTCCCGGAGCCGGGCTAGGAACTCGCAGGAGAACAGACCTTTCCTCACAGCAAGTGGTGTGGGCACCCAAAGTCCAACAACACTCACACACTCTCGAGTGAATCGGACACCCACACTTGTCCTTTAGGCCAAGAACATATCATACATAGCTCATGCTACAGCATGTGGGCCCAGGCTTACTGAGAGCATACCACACACATTCCTCCATTCTAGGGCTGAAATGATAAGGTAGGGATCATAAATACTTCCTTCTTAAAATCAAAGAGTGTGATGGGAGGTAATGCTAATTCACCTAAATCTAACTGTGCCGAGTATGTCAAGTAAATTCATGCCTAGCTCATTACCACACACTAGTGTAATGCGATTATGTTCATCTATTTTAACTGTCCATAGTGTGTATATACAGTTAGTGACAAAAAAAAAAAGGTTTCGGAATAGAAGTTTCCCTGCAACTTTTCACTTCATGTGAGTGTTCCATATTCTCCCACATTGAACGCTGCATATTGAACGCTCCAACATACTGTACCCGTGCATAGTTCTGGTCAACTGTATCTTACATGCATGGCAGAGTTACCTTAGAATGACGAGGCTTTGAACCACAACCATTTTACTGTTTTGAAGAAAAAAAAATCCAATGTACAATAAACAATTTATTACACTCATCACACAATATGGGGATGACATTTCACTCTCACACTTGTATTTTCACTCGCCTTTGGTTAATGAAAATACTTAAGCATGTTCTTGAAATATCTCCCCATATTGTATGCTGACTCGTGTAATTATATTAGGCTCCGCATTCTCTCCCTCGCCCAATCCCTCCCTCTTCATTACCTTTGGGTGTGGCCTGATTTGTTGCTGCAGACTGCTGTTTATCAGAGTTGGGTGAGTTAAGGTAGTGCAGAGTGATACAATCTTCTCTGACCACATTTAACTCCTCTAAGGTGTGTGGGTGCTCAGGGTCCTTGATATCCCTGATTAAATCTAACAGAGAGACACAAACATTAAAATAGATTTCTTGTGCAAAACTTTATCTGTCAGAAACTTACCAAATACTTCCAACACTAAAGGATCTGCTTCATGATTAGATTCTTCTTTCCTCTCATATAATATTGGATTCGGATTATTCATAACATTGTTAGCTCTTGGTTCACAGCCCTAGCAACAAACACAACAATATTACATTTGGTAAGGCATCGCACCGTCATAAACAGTCAGGTGACCGCAATGTAACGGATTGAGATGCGAGAGAGGTGGTGCTCATTAATTTTAGAGCAGCAAGAATACGCTGCATGCAAATGCAGACTGTAGTTGGGCCACGTTAAATGGGAGCACTCTTAAACTAGACTGGCAGAAACATAATGAGTAAGTCTTCTTGGAGTGGCTTGGAATTCAAGGAGCTGCTTTGGAAGGACTTGAAACTCGAGCCCAACCTGTGGGAAGACCGGACTGCGTCGACTCAGCACGTCGATGGAAATTCGGAGGACCATTTTTTAAGCCAGTACTGTGAGGTGGACGCTTTGGTGAGTGGAAGAAAGAGAGGTCCACAGTTTAAATAATGTTAACTAGCTAGTGATTTACTAGAGTATACATAACTTTCTACTAATGTTTCTGGAGTCGATGCCAGGATAAGTCTCGTGCAGTACTGGACGGTGGTAAGGGAATATTGTGAGGTCATCAGTTCATTATCGGCTATGCTATTGGCTATGCTGTTGCTTATTGAAGCAGCTGTGCCTATTCGGATATCTAGCTCTTGGCTCTGTAAAAGACTTGTCTAGTACAAGAGAATGCTTCATAACTTGTCATGGGAAAGGGGAGGGGCAGGTAATTGTAGCACTTTAAACCTTGAGGTACTAATCTTTTGATTGAAGTTACTTGTAATAAATTAGAACATGTGGTCAGGATCTTTCATTGAACTGGCTGATAAATCTATAGCCAGTGCCTTTTAATAGCAGCCCTTCCTTTTTCGTTTATGATGTGCAATTGCAGGTAGGAATTGTCTAGCCTTTCTCTCTCTCCCAGTCTACCCTCTCCCCCAGTCTAACCTCTCATGCTCCAATCTGGCCCCTTTCTCAATCTAGCCCCACTCCCAAACATCAGTCTGTCTACCTTCCCAATTTTCATTTTATTGTTGTATCTTTAGTGAATCTATTTCTTCACTTTTTTTTAGCATTATCAGTGAGCTTTATCTGCATGTATACCAGTTATCATCAAGTCTAGCCCCTCCTACCTTTATTTGCATATCATTCTAGCTGTAGCAAACATTTCCATCAGCATCATACATGCACTGTCAGCCCCACCCACTTTTATGCACAATTAGTCACTCATTTCAAAGCCCATTCTGGACTTCAGTGCACTTGAGTTGATTTCTCTAGCAACCACTCCTTCCTTGGTGATAACACTCACTCCTTGGTGATATCACTCACTCCTTGGTGATAATATCCACTCCTTAGTGATAACACCTTCTCCTTGGTGATATCACTCACTCCTTGGTGATAATATCCACTCCTTAGTGATAACACCCTCTCCTTGGTGATAACACTCACTCTTTAGTGATAGCACTCTATTGACACCTTTAGATTTCCAATTATGTGCATCATGTGTGTTCATATACAGCCTGTGTGTGTGTGTGTGTGTGTGTGTGTGTGTGTGTGCATGCACAGCCTGTGTTGTGTTGTGCAGTGTACATGTGCCAGCTCATCGAGCCTCGTGTTGTGTGTCTGTTGAAATACATGTTAGTGATGGGAATACTTGAGGTTCTTTTCAGAGATAGCCGTGCTATTCAGGACTCTATTTCAATCCTCTCCCAAACTCCAAGTTATCCATCAATGTGTTGTTATTATCATTTTCAAGAATCACAAACTAACTGGTAATAATGTGTGGCTTCCTCATGCACTTAGACATCACACACATAGTACTCCTAGCTGTCACTCTAGTGTAGTCTGTCTATCCTCACGTAGATTCCTATCTAGTGTGTGTCTATCCTCATGTAGACTCCTAGCTGTCACTCTAGTGTGTGTGTGTGTCTGTCTGTCTATCCTCACATAGACTCCTATCTAGTGTGTGTCTATCCTCATGTAGACTCCTAGCTGTCACTCTAGTGTGTGTGTGTGTGTGTGTGTGTGTGTGTGTGTCTGTCTGTCTGTCTATCCTCACATAGACTCCTATGTAGTGCTCGTCTATCCTCATGGAGACTCCTAGCTGTCACTCTAGTGTGTGTGTGTGTCTATCTTCACGTAGACTCCTAGCTGATACTTCACACAATTGGTGCATATTTTGCTGAGATATTAGAGTATGGTAATAGTGCTTGTGTGCTAGATTACCAACTAGTACCCAAAGCATGAGATCTCAATCATCAAGTGGCACATGGATTTATTTATGTGTAGTAGTTGTTATTTTTCAATGAGAGACTGAATGTTTAGATAAAGCCAACATTACATGAACTAGTATGTATTGATACTTGTACAGACCTGTAGTATAGTACAACAATTGACCTCATCCATGTTGGGTGGATGACCAACGTCAAGACATTGTGTTTGCTTTTATATCATATGTACCATATCAGACTACTTGTGTGTAGCAGTGGCTGATGATCCTGTACCTAAATATTATACTCATGCTGACTTTAGTATATCTAGTAGTCTGAAGCTGTCAGCTTGGGATGATAGCTTGCTGTGTGTACTTTCAGTGACATTTTGTGGTACCATCACTGAAACTAGATCTACTTCTTATCTTTGAATTTTATTAAAAGTTTGTTTTAGCTCTATCTACAGACTCCTTTCACGACATGCTGACTGCTGTTATCTATTGCTATTGAATGTGGTGCTGCTGTTATACACTTTGATTAGGTGCATGATGATTGGTTGGAAGAGCTGCAGGCCGGAGTGAGAGGTGGGCGTGTCACTGAGTCTCAGTCACCATCCATATGTCAGGAGGAGGTGCACTGGTTGCTACAGCAATCATCTGACACGTCGTTGCCTGACAACTGGCAAAGGGTCCACATGGTTTGTATCAGTAAACCTCCGCGTCACCAACAGACATCTAGAAGGTAAAGGGTTGTCACACAGTGTAGTTAATAGTAGGGCAACATTTACACTCGAGTTGGTAGCCATAGGGAAAAAAAGATGTGACTATTGGTCATCTTTGTGTACATTATATTCTCTCAATGTCACTTCTGAACAAAGGAGAACTACTTCATTGATTAGATGTGATATAAAATTGTTAGGAACTGCTGGTCGTAGTCGTAACGACCACTAATTATAGCATGATTAAAGGGGTACTGCCAATTAGTGCAGAGCTATTGTTCTCTTGGCATACATCTATGATGTAAAGAAACAAGAAACATTGGTACTACTGTATGTATAGAAGTGCTCAGCTTTTGAGGATTTTTGAGCCCATCACCAAATGATGCGACTACAGCAATCCTAGCCCACTGATACCTGTCCATGTGTGTGTATGTGTGTTTGTGTTCTCACTGTGCACAGCCAATCCATAGTGTGAGGAATACAGGCAATGGCACGGGCAATTAAAACAATGTTACATGTTGAAAGTATCACTACATATAATTATGTCTTCCTCTAACTACCTGTACAATGCATTCAGTCTTTGAGATATTATGAATTGCAGTCTCCCAACTATGAAACTCACCAAATTTGAAAGTTGGTGATATAGCGCACTACTGAGCAAAATGTAAGAAGTCAATCCATATGCAGAACCCTTCTTTCCAAAATTTGGTATTTTAAGAACTAAATCAGTTCATAACAGACCTTAACTCCATGGATCTGAAAATTGCCAGCTTAAAGCAATTTGACACTCAAGTGAAAATACACATGTTAATTCACACCTTATAAATGAAGTACATGATGTGGTGGGAAAAGTTAAAAGCACATATTATGTGATGAGTAGAGATGTCTTCATGTCTGTACCAAGTTTGGAACCTGTAGAACCTGTACTTTGGAAGATGATAAAACATTCAGAAATGGACAACAAAACAAAATTCTACTCTTTAAGCCTGTTGCACTGTACCTTGTCAAACATTTCTCAATATTTAAGCAATTTCTAACTTAAACTAATACTCCAGCTTTGTGCTAAGGTAGAGGTTCTAAGAAGAAGTTTGAAGTTTGGTTCTGAATTCTAACTTTTAAATTTGCCTGCATTGTTACACTCAGGAAAACCAGTGTTGTCTGTGTGTCATGTTAGCACTGTGACTAAATAGAGAAGAGATTATGTTTTCATGTTTTTTCCTGTATTGACCAACCAGGTGTTAGTTTCTATCAGTGGAATGTGTGCATATGTGTTCTGTTATGGCCTTGGCTAGCTTGTGGTGTATCTGTATCATAGCTCTCACTGGTATTGTTTAGGACTCTGGTCCCCCAGGCTAGTGGTTATTCACGGGACAGTCTTCAAGAGTTCCTGACTCAAGTATCTCAAGAGAGTGTCCTGTTGTCTTGGAAGGAGTTGGTCACAGCTCTACAGGAACCTTCCAAACACTTCACCACCAGGACACACCTTACCAGTGTGAGTATTAGCTGTATGCTGCATTGGTGACACCTTACCTAATATTCATTGGTAGTAGTCTAATGTTTTGATGACATTTTACCTAAATATATTTAAAGCTAAATGTAAGTACATGTATACTTAATATCTTCTTTCAATGAGTCATTCCCAGCTGACATAATTAATAATACCTAATTTTAATTTTCTCAGTTCTCATAGCCAATATATGTTAATTAAAACTTAACCCGATGTTTTGACTTCTTGCCGAAGTCCTCTTCAGGAGTCAATGAGGGTGAACTCTCCGTGGTGATATAATAAACACACAAAATCAACAAGATAATCAGAGGCTATGTTTGCTAAATGGGCCATCTTTATAGTACTCACTCTTTAAAGAAGCTGTTAGTTAAAAGGTACAATCTTCCACTAAGTTTAGTGCACTTTACTATTTTGTTGCCGATGCAGTACAGAACTTTGCCGTAATATTGACACTTTTCTAGATCGAAAAGAATATACTTGTTATGCTTGGTAAAGGAGGTTAAAAATAATTGTTTGTGAAACATGTTTTTCATTTCATTTTTCATTTTCATTTTTGTGCAGGCATTCATGCATGAGTTGGTGGATGAACTCTACCATCAACCTGTCCACCTTCTCTCCTCTGATGTCTTCAACCCAAGAGACAGAAATTGGAACCAGAAATCTCATTCCAATCAGAGAAGAAATAGACACAATTCTGGTGTTGATCCTGCTACATCTCTGAATCAGGGCAGTCCGGCAAAGGAGGCCACACCCACTAACCACGCCCACCCTAACCTATCGTCTCTACTTGTTGCTCTGGAGTCTGAGCATGCCTTCTATTTAGTGTACCCGTTCCTTCGGTTCACTCTGTTTGACATTGTCATGCACAGTCCCGCCATGTTGGAAGACTCCGTGGCTAAGCCTCTGTTTGTGCTGCACCAGCTACTGGATCTGTTGCGCTGTTGCCATAGCAAAGGTGTCACCCTGGGGCTGGTGGGGCTGAGGAATGTGTTCATGGACGCCAGGCTCTGGGTGCAGATGAGGCTACCAGTGGAGGCACTGGCACTGCCTCTTGCCACGCCTTCACAGAGCTCGAGGGATGAGAGAACTGGTAAGGTGTGTCCCGAGGATGAGGCAGAAGTGGAAGGAGACAAGGCAGCCACTTTGAAGGCTGGAGCCAAGATGGAGAAAAACATGGCAGCACAGGACGAGGTAGAAGAAGTTATTCCTATTGGAGATTTTGACGATGATAAAGATGGCAGTACTAGTCCTGGCTTTACCCCTCACACCTCTCCTAGACCCTCCCACGCTGGCTCCACCCACACTTTAACCGGCCTGGGGGAGGTGGCCCTTCCTCTGGCTACCGGGACAACCACCACCCAATACATCCCCCCGTACAAGTACCCCCCAGTGCAGCTACGTCTCTGCGAAGCCACCAGGAAATGGAGGCATGGGGATCTCTCTAACTTTGACTATTTGTTGCTGCTCAACCATCATGCTGGCAGAGTGCCTGGAGATCCCAACAACCACCCCATCTTCCCCTGGGTCATGGAGTTCACTCATAAAGACGGAGGCTTCAGGGACCTAACAAAGTCCAAGTATCGACTGAGCAAAGGAGACCAGCAATTAGACTTCACCTACATCAGTGCGCAGGAGGAGCTTCGATACAGGGGGGTGGGGCAGGATGGCCTTGTACCTCACCACATAGGGGACATATCTTCAGATGTGACATACTATGTGTATCTGGCTAGAAAGACGCCACGGGATATGCTGTTGTCTCGAGTAAGACCTCAGTGGGTACCAGAGGAATATCCCTCTACCATCGAGAAGATGTACACTTGGTCCCCAGACGAATGTATCCCAGAGTTCTTTACTGACCAGAGTCTGTTCCGGTCCATCCACTCGGACCTGCCGGACCTGGGCCTGCCCGGCTGGGCCTCTTCCCCCGAGGAAGTGATTGCCACTCACTTGGCGGTGTTGGAAGGAGATATAGTGTCCTCCAACCTCCATTACTGGATAGACATCATGTTCGGTTACAAGCTGTCGGGACATGATGCCGTCAGAGCCAAGAATGTGTACGTCTCGTTAGTGGACAAGCACAAGGAGCCCAAGAACTGCGGCATCATCCAGCTCTTCAAGTCCTCCCATCCTAAGAGACTGCAGAGGTCATCTGCTCCTCTCACAGTTATGGAGTGGAGCTCTCACTTGAACATGAGCAGCTTAGCCAATGCCAGTCTCTTCAACATCCAGCAGCAGAGGAGCAACACCAGCAGTGTGGCGGGGGAGAATGGCTGCCATTCCTCGCTGTCCAATGCCACCTCCAACTCCAGGGAGGGAACTGGTGGCAGTGAGTCTTCTAAGAAGGTCTCTCCAGAGCCGGGCAACCAGAAGACACTCGTGGACATCATCAAACAGAAGACCAACACCACACTGGAGGAAGTATCGGGACCAGACTTGGAGAATCAGGAAGATGAACTCACTGGTTCATTTGAGCATGTGAACATGGAGGATGTCACGACTAAGCTGACTGTGCAGACGTCAACTCCAACTGTGTCCAGCAGCAGTGGCGCCAGCACTGCAGGGAGTGGGGGTGGGGGTGGGGCTGGGAACGATGGGGGCATCGGCTTCAATTACACTGAAGTGGGTGGGGGCACACCTTTCTTTGATAAAGGTAAAGGGACGCCGGCAGTGGTGAAGCCTCGTGGAGAGAGTCTGGTAGCTCCAGGCACTGCATCTAGATTCAAGAACCCAGTCAACAGGATCTTTAATCGCCAACGCAACAAAGGCCACGGCCCTGAAGCAGAGCCAGCTGTGGACAGGAGCCAGGGGGATGTGAACCTCCCAAGAGAGGCCAACTTTCTGCAGAGACTCAACAGAATGGAAGAAATGGCAAACTTTGCTTTCAAGTCTTGTAGAGACGATGGAACCCTTTACCAGATACCATGGGACCCCAACAACCTGCCAGTATTTGATGTAAGCAAATGAACAAATAATGATACAGAGAAGACCAATGTTTTGTTTATACTGTAGAGACCATTGGAGGTGAAAGGTCACCCAGTGGTGCGAGTATTGGAGAAAGTGTCAGAGTGTTCCCATTACTACCCTTCCTTCGAGGAACGTGTTGCCATGGATGTAGCCCAGGTAACGTGTACCATGCTGGAGCTATGCTGCATGAAGCAGCTGCGATCTGCCTTGCCACGCCCCTCTTCCCCCACCCAACGCATTGTCTGCATCAGGAAAGTCCTGGCCACTGGATTGCTCAGAATACCCAGGTAACAAATCAATTAGGGGTTTCAAGTAAAGGAGAATCCGAAAGCTTAAGTAGCTGTGATATATTAAAGTGAGGGGTGGATTAAAAGGGGCGTGGTTATACAAATGACTATTCCATTTGACATCCTCTATGTATCCTGTTGTGTAATCAGTTGTTGTGAGATTGCACATGTGCAGAGTATTAGGGTATGCAGTTACAGACTTCTATTAATGACATTTCAGTACATTATGTGTTTTGTGTGTATTTTCTGTGTGTGTTTTATTATTTAGCTTTTTGGCGTATCTGGTGGACTTTACCCTCTGTCCAGATGTGAAAAGTGGTTTATCTTCAACGTACAAGGAGCCTATCCTTCCTTCTCTGTCTCCCTCCATCCTCCTACAACCTTTCTTACCCGTCATATCATTCCCTTCTTACTTCAACAAACTCTACTCCTTCACCTCTCAGCTGGAAAGTCGTTGCCGGGACAACGGCGTGGACTATGCCACCCTGAATATTGCCCGCCTGTCCTCCCAAGGCCTTGCCCTCAAGAAAGGTGTTAGCCAGCAAGATCTGGAGCCAATTCTCAGCTTTGTGTCGGAAAACCTTGAATCACTGCTCGAGGCGGTGTCAGAGGAGGGGTTTCCCCTCCTCCTCCTCCACATATTTCCTTTCTTCCAGTACCCACAGTCCTCGTTTGACGCAGTCTACTCATTCCTGCCATTGCTGACTCAGCATATGAGTAGGCGGAGCATTGAACGCATCTTCACCTCTGTTGTTATCCGACTGTTTGACACTGCCACGGAGCCTCACCATCGAGGGCAGCTGTACAGCCGCACCACGTCTGATCTCATCGTAAAGAGGTTTGGCCTGAACTTGTTCCTGAACCGTTTCCTTGGTTTCCTGATAGAGGTGGTGGTAGAACCTTTGCGACAAGTGTCCAAGACAAACTCCAGCAAACGGCACAACTCCAACATTGTTCGTCTGAAGTCTCAGAGCGTCCTGACCCTCATGGCCAGTGACTTGCACTCTCAGTCTTTCAGCAGTCCAGACAGAACAGATATGAGTACCAACCTGTCCTATAGTATCGGCATGTCTGACCACGCCTACAATGACTCCGATAAAGAGTACTCAAGCAGTGAAGAGTCTGAGGAGGAGGATCTTGCTGAGTGTTCGCTGCTGGCCAAGTCTAGTCTCCTCAGTGTTGAGGGAGAGCTCCATGACAGCAGTGGTGTCACTTACACACAGAGCCCGCTGGTCATGGCGGCTGAGAGAGCAGCTGCTTCAGTATCTGGTGTGCTCTCAGAGAGAGAAGTAGACCATCCTCTCACTGAAAACTTGTTTTCTTCCCCTGAAGAATCCAAATATGGCCGACAAGTTGCTGGTAGCAATAATTTACTCCTCCCTCCTGATCAGCAGCTGCATTCTCTACATGAGTCCATGACCTTGTCAGCGTCCTCCAAGTTCGACCCCACCCATAGCCTTGTGCCATTCGCTGAGGATTCGATGGCCACTGAAGTAAAGTTCAATTCTCTTCCTCCATCAAGACTGGCATTGGTTGGGCAGAGAGAGGGACTGCAGCCATTTTCTGGGAGATTGAACCCTCTGAGGTCCAACAGCTATGACCAGTACAATGGTAATGGGAGTGGTAGGGATGGCTCCATGGTGACAATGGACCATGAGGGAGCAGGCGATGAAGAGGAAGTGGGTGTGGTTAACGAGGAGGAAGTGGACAACACGCAGGATGAAAGTGTGACTGATGACGATCCCAACACGAGAGCCATAAACCTTCGCGTGTCTAAGGTTGCTGGGGACTGCCTATGTTGGTTGTTACGGCGACTGGGTCCCATTCTAGCTACCAAGCATATTGTGCGGCCGCTGCTTGAAGGACTCCATCGTTGCTTCACTGGAATTACAGGCCCTAAGGGCAAGGAAGTGGTTGCCCTCAAGTGCCTGACTTCATTCGTGGAATGCTATGGGGATGTTGTGGTTCACAAGCTATACATTCCTCAGGCTGAAAATATGGTAAGGGTCATCAATGTATGTTAGTATGTAGAGACTAATTGGGCAAGCGAAGCGAGACTCTCACTAGCGAGTCTCTTTTGGTGTGGGAAAACCGGGCACAACGCGGCGTGCGTAATATCGAGAAAAGATCGATCGATTTCTTAAAAATGTATTGTTTCAAGCCTACGGAAGGGAACGGTTAGATCTATTATAGCAGGAACGACTAAAGCTGCGACGATAAAACTTGGAGAGCTCAATATCTGGACGCCGACAACTCCGTAAGTGCAAAAAAAAAAAATTCGAAGGTGCCGCGTTGTGCCTGGTTTTCCTATAGACGGTCACATATATATGTGGCAAAGTTCAAAGAGGTCAATGTGTGTCCACCCCCAGAGGCTACTTAATAACAAACATTAGCGCGGGTGCAAGAAGTTCAGGAGAAAGACTTTGAAATAATGCTAGGAAAAAAAAGAAGGAAAAAAACGGCAAAGAGCTACGGAGACAGAACGAGAGAGACGTTCGCAGTTAGGTCTGTAAAGTTAGCCGAGTTCATTTATTTGTTTAGCTGAGGTGGTACGTTTACTTCGTCAGTGCATGCGCTGTTTGTCATAGCTATACGCCTTACGTAAGAGATTTGTTCTTACTTGAAAATCCAAAGTCCAATAGTCAAGTCACTAAGAGAATACAAAGTAATGCTATATCTACTAGAGCTCATGTACAATAGAGCATTGTGAACGGAGCGTACTTGGGGAGGCACCTCGCTGATAAACACGTCGATCAATGCCTTCGCCCAACGCCACAGACACAGTGCGCGGTCCTTACTGCACGATATTTTGTTATTTTCTCCAGGACGCCCCACCACCCTTTGAAAATCATTTGTCCAACAGTCAAGTCACGAAGAGAATACAACGCAGGTCTTGTGCTGGTATATCCAGTGAACAAGTATGTATAAAAGTTGTTTGTTGCTAAAGAATAGCAATAAACTAAACAAAAATATTTAACTAACAAAAAATTCAAAGTTAAATTTCAGTCCGACCAGCTCGCTCGTCGTTTGTGCTGAAGCACATCACTAGTTGTACTAATGGTTTGAGGATTTATGGTGAAGGGTAATCAGCAAGACATTGAATACTAGTGTATATTGGTGTGTGTGTGTGTGTGTGTGTGTGTGTATGTGTGTAGGTGGGTGCTGCTATCAGTCGTATGACTGTAAAGGCAGAAGCTAATGTAGCTGCCTCACTCGGGCTAGTAAAAATATCCATAAAGACACTCTCTCAGTCAGCGCTCGCGGACAGTGCACTGGTAAGTTCTAGGAGGTGTGGCCTTCAACTACGTAGGTGTTAGTGCAATTTTCAACCAAGTGGGTGGGATTTATCTTGTGTGTGACATTGTCCTGTTTGATGAGTGTTGGTAATGATAGTGGCAGTGAGTCTTCAATATAGAATCAGTGGTGGGACCAGCTGCAGTACTATGGTCATATCTATTCTGAAGTGGTAGTATTATTTGATTATATTTGAATGTCTTTAATGAATTCAGTTTGTAATTTTCGTCACTGAAATTTATAAGTAACGGTATTAATTCAGGTACTGACAACTACCGTTTTAATTATATTGTTTTAATTACAGGGAGGGTGGGGAAGAAAGAGGGACATTCAAGTTTGTTGATTTCGAATGCTCTAAATATTCTGTAGTTTCCAATGTCAATTAATGTGAAGGAATGTTTCAAGCATTTTCTCTCCAAGTGTAGTTATAATGTCATAGTGTTTGGATAATATATCATATTACAGTATATCATATTACAGTAGGTACACTGTTTAATATTCATTTTATTTACTGTAATTCCTGTTTATAGCAAGATGCAAACACACAACTTTCTCATGCGGTGGTCTTAATTTTCCCCTTAAAGTGCCAACTAATAATAATAAGAAATACGTTTATTATTGGCCTTTGACCTCTTCCAGAAGCCTGAATTTTATTTGTGTAATATGTACTAAATGTGACTCACCACCTCTTCCTCCCTCTCTCATCCACCTCTCCCTCCCTCTCTCATCCACCTCTCCCTCCCTCTCTCGTCCACCTCTCCCTCCCTCTCTCATCCACCTCTCCCTCCCTCTCTCGTCCACCTCTCCCTCCCTCTCTCACCCACCTCTCCCTCCCTCTCTCACCATCTACAGGTGATATGCGACAGATACTTCCTTCCTCTCATCCAGTTGCTCTCCTCTCAGACTAGCTTCCCCAGTGGCGGCACTGCCCGTGCTGCTATCTGCCAGTCCATGGTCAACCTGCTGGAACTAATTGGGAATTCCCTGGGCAGGGAGGAGGCGTGTCGTATCCTGGGGTCCACCCTACAGCTGTTTTTTTCTACCTTCAGTGGCGTCCATGCTGCTACTGTCACTAGTAGCAAGCACTCACCTCCTGCATCCACCAACACTCAGTCTCTCACATCCTCCATGAAGAACCCTAATTCAACAAGAGTAAGTAACAAAACAGTGGAGTTCAAGACAAGTGAGGTGGAGGAGGAGGGGTCTGCTACTGGCACGGGCAGTATTCATGCGGACAATATCCAAGACAGCGAGTATTACAAGCAGTTGAGTACGACATTCTCCAAATCTCTCGTTCACTCGTCCTACATTACCTTCTGTAAGCTACTGGGTCAGTACTACTTGCAGGACATGCTCTTGAATGCAGATCTCATAGAACAATTAGCCTATAGCCACGACGAGGAGGTGCGGCCGTACACGCCCCCCACATCCATATTTTCAGACCCAATCATCAATGACACTGACACTACCTCTGACTCTAGTGACGAGAGCGATAGTGAGGAGGATGGGGTCGAAGGGGAGGAGGAAGAGGCGGAGACTGTGGCCGCACGAGATGCTGCTCTGAAGGTGGGGCCGGTGGTGGCTTTGACGCAGCTCAACATGGAGGAGGCGGGGTTTAGGAAGTCTTCTTGGTTTGTGGATCTTGACGACAATGTCACCGAGGAAACGTCACCTACCAATAAAGAGGTAAGGGGTTGTCACTGTTTGGGGGATGAGAGAGAAGTGTGATGGGAATGACTATTATTATGATTGTGTGTGTGTGTGTGTGTGTGTGTGTGCACCAAGGTATGGTGTGATTATCTATGTGAATGTCATTGTGCTAGTCCAGCCATTGTTTAGCCATTAGTGTCATGGCAACTGGTATGTACAAGATGAATATCCTAATATTGGTGGTGGAGGTGTTAATGTGTTATGGGTGATTGCCTGCAGGCACTGTATTCATAGGTAGCCACATGATTGTAAACATCACAACACAGGACTGTATTTCCATGCAACAATGCATGCCATGTTAGTCCAGTGTGTGTGACAGGTCGTGTGTGGGTGTGTGGTGATGCTATATAGCCTGGAGGAATGTCTGTGTGTGGTACTTTAGACTATGCTGGTAGTCATACTCTCTCCCATATACACAGTCCTTGTTCCCATAGCATCTAGCAATGCTCCACACAGACAAAGCCTGCCAAGGTTCTAGTCTGGTTAATCATCCACAGTGTGTACTGAATCATTGCTTTTATTTTATTTTTTATTCATGTTAATTGGTCCATTTTGTTTTATAATTTTCACTTCCATTACTTTTTATTCAGTCAGGGATTTTGAAGAATTTATAAGGTTGAGTAAAAGACTGTTTCTGTTTGGGAGAGGGTGAACTGGATATCTACTTTTTTTGTTCCCCTTGAAATATTTCTGATTTTTTTCTTTCGTTAATTATAATAGCAGTCTCAACAAAGGTTGCCATATGGAATGTGTTATGAAATGCAATTGTTGTTGCATTAGAAGGCCTGCTATAGCTGGATGTGAGTGTGTGTGTGTTGAGTGTACGTGTGTGTGTGTGTGTGTAAGCGTGTGTGTGTGTGATGACTCTGTCATTGTTCTGTCTCAGGGTCCACTGACTCCCACCAAGCCACAGAGTAAGGGAGATACCCTCATGAGGAGCATTGCTTCATTTGACGTCAAGTTCCCCACACTGGTCCACACCAGCGACGTCTCGTCAACGCCAGCCAGTAAGGTCCAGACTTCAGCTCCAGTGATAGTGCCCTCTAACCCTGACATGGACTTCTCTCTGTCAGGAGCCTGGGCGGACTACTGGGAGACCCAGCTCATGGATTGTGAGTTCTTAAAGAGAAGCTATTCATGTAGCGCTGCACACCTTGCCACCTGTTTCATCATAATGTGATCACATGATCCTATGGATGTCATGGCAACACCTTAATAGCAGCCAGTACTTAGTGCTAGACTTGTTTCTCAAGCTTTGTAGTGTTTACTAGCTGTCTGCAATATTTTTGTCCACACCATTTTGTTTGGTTGCTGCCTGCTTGCATGTTCTAACTGTTCACTACTTGAGCTGGTCTAACTGCAGAACAGATGATGATAAGTGCTAATATGTATAGTAAACAAGAAGCAATGCAGCAGATTGAAGGAGCTCATTCTTCCTTTAGTCTTGAGCAGAGACAGCTATTAGAGAATTTGAGTGAGACTTTAGACCAGTGGAGAAGAAAACATGTTTATGCATGTCATTAAATTCCATAAACAATGGCAAGATCCCTAGCCTTTCAGTATGTGGTTGTGTGAGGTAAAGCGTCCCAATATCTACCTTTACTTCTATATACTGCCACACACACATGCACACACACTCATTCACACATACACATGCACACACACTCCTACACAGTATGCACATGTGTATATTACTCGTGTGTTGTTTCTTGTGCAGCCATGTACCATCGTGATAGCTTCAGCAATTTCAGAGGAGGGAAGCTCCAAGTTTATGTTGGTGAGTGGGTTGAGTTGGGAGGTAAGGAGCGTCCGGAACCAATTAGTGAATGAAGGCGGGGAGTATTTGGCAGCAAGTAATGAGTATAATTCCCCTGTCAGCTGGAAATAAAGTTAGGGAGTATGGTTCCCATTAGCTGGCATTATCTCGTTAACAAATAATCCAATTATATATAGTGCATATATTACATAGTTGTCATGACTCTGGGAATAGGAAACTAATTTGTGGTTCATGGGACAGACTGCTGGAACATTACCATTTGAGGTAGGAGAGCAAGGATACAAGATCCCAGCTCTCTCTTCCCCTGTGTAATATGAGGCTTTCTCCAGTGTGTGTGTGTGTGTGTGTGTGTTGGAGTTGATGTGTCCAGTAATTCATTGATTCAATCATTCAGTAGCTGTGTGGGTGCTAACTCTAGGATTGTGGTCACGGGGATATCGGCAGGGAAGGAGAGAGTTAAATGAAGGTTATAAGCCGACCTCATCTTCCCCTCTTTTGTGTCTGACAAATCTATCAGCATAATTTAGATAACATTGTTCCCATGACAACAGTCACACCAACACGTATTATTGAAACACAGCAGACAAGCTACTGAGTTGTTTCAGGTGGTGGTGTTGAAGGTGACGGTGTTGAAGGTGACGGTGTTGAAGGTGGTGTTGTTGAAGGTGACGGTGTTGAAGGTGGTGGTGTTGAAGGTGGTGGTGTTTCAGGTGGTGTTGTTGAAGGTGACGGTGTTGAAGGTGACGGTGTTGAAGGTGGTGTTGTTGAAGGTGACGGTGTTGAAGGTGGTGGTGTTGAAGGTGACGGTGTTGAAGGTGACGGTGTTGAAGGTGGTGGTGTTGAAGGTGGTGGTGTTGAAGGTGGTGGTGTTGAAGGTGGTGGTGTTGAAGGTGGTGGTGTTGAAGGTGGTGTTGTTGAAGGTGGTGGTGTAGAGGGCATGTCATTGGGAGGACCACAGGATGTCACAGCAACTCTTACAGTATTTGTGACCTTTTCTCTAAACATTTCTCAACTCAATACTCAAGTCCCTCGATATCCTAACTGCCCACACATGTACAAGTCAAGTACAAACACGATTGTCAATGGAATCCTCACAGAGTTGAGCAGATACACTCTTTAGATCTTTAGAGACAATCCTTATCTCAACACGTGTGCTGAAATTCATAAATATATAGTTCTATAACAAAGCACAGTTTTAATGATCCATACCATATTTATGGCTCTACCACTTTTAGTGTGTGTGTGTATGTAAGTGTGTGTGTGTGTTTTGTGTGTGTGTATGAACATGTGTTTGTGTGTATCCAGGTCAGAAGGCAGCCATGTCTCTGTCTGTGTCTGATGGAGAGAATTTCTTTGTGAGCGGTGGTAAGGACAAGTGTGTGAGGGTATGGAGTCTTCGTAACCAGGGGGTGGGGTCTAATGCCGTGCAGCCACAGCTCACGTACACTGGGCACCAGAAGTCTGTGGTTGCCGTGGAGCTATTGGAGGAAATAGACATGGTGGCCTCTTGTGATGGAGCTCTGCATGTAAGTGAACGTGTTTGTGTGTGCGTAAGCTAGTGTGTGTATGTGTACAGGTTTGTATGTGTATGCATGTGTGTCAATAATGTATTAAAGCACTACTGTATGGGGTAACCTCTGCACTTCCATGTTTAGCTAGCTGTTGACCCAAGTCATTGACTGGACAGATTCAGATTCTTTGTAAATATATAGCATTTCAGTATAACTCTGCCGATTATGCAGCTTTACTGTGTATGTATGTTAATATGTTTGTTGCACTGTCGTCCCTTACACATTCTCTTCAATATAAATTAAACCAGGTTTGGAAGTGGACCTACAGTTGGCTAAGGTGAAGTAAGGACCAGTAGTGTGGAATGTTCAGGAGTCTCCTTGACATCAATTGTGTGTTGTCTTTTTAAAGAAGGCTCGACAGATAAACTATCTCATTAAAGGCATGTTAAGTTAGAGCCCCAGCCTGCCCATTGTACTTCAGTGAGTAAGATAATGGACATGGTGTGGTGGAGATGGAGCTCCCCTATATGCCCTCAAGGTGGACTTTAGAGCATGTGATGTGACCCTTGAGGCTAAGCTTTACCACATGTGGGTTTGGCAGGTGTTGTGTGTCCAGGTGGCCCAGGGCTTGTGGCAAAGTACTAAGTGACATGCCATGCCGGAAAGGAGAAGGAGGAGAGGATGAAGGAAGATATGTGAGTGTGATAGTTGGGCACATTGTGCTCCTTCTACTCCAATGCTTCACTATCATTACCATTATTCCCAGCTGTAGTGACCAGTGATATTTAATTAGAGTTACAATAGTGCTGTAGGTAGCCTGTAGTGACCCGGGTACTGTATGGGTCTAGGTGTTGGTCCAGAAACCATATTTTATTTATTAGCTTCAGATCCTACCAACTGTTCTGTCCGACTGTTGGAAGCTCAGATGGCCCACATGCTTTGCTGAAGGAAGAACCCCCCTACACCATCTTGAAGGTGCTGTTGTTTTGAAGAGACATTTCTATCGTTATCAAAACAATTCTCTTCGAGTCTTATTTGAAACTGGAATGGTGCTTGGATAAACAATTCATAATCTTTCATATTATGCCAGAGAACAAACTTAAATCAATCATGACTATGTGGCAAGGTCTCTTAGCTCCTGTGCTGACTGTAACCACTTAGTGGTCACTAACCATGACCACTGCCACTCTGAGATGGGCAGCCCATGGGACAATGAATTCTATTTTTAAACACCCCAGTGTCTATGTTGTCTGTAACATCTCTCCCACTTACAATTCACACCCAGTTGCCGATAGATACAGTTGTTATGGAATGTGATGAAGTTGTTTGTTTCTGTTGCCACTTGTCTCGTTGGCATCATTTTTTCTGAATATGGAAAGTGAAGGTATTTGGAGAGAGCTGCTAAAATTCCCTCTTTCTCCCTCAGTTCTTCACGTGGTCTCCTCCTCACCCTCACCCTCACTGTGTTGCCTCATAGTGAATGTCATCTCTCACACTGTGTTAGGATGAACTGGCTTCTCAGGGGAAGATTTGTGTAGTTGTAGGAAATGGATGATTTGGGTCATCTGTTTGTGCAGGCATTAGTAACTTGTGTGTGGCTTGTTTGTATCAATTATGTGTGTGTGTGTGTGTGTGTGTGTGTGTGTGTGTGTAGCTATGGGATCCAGAGACTGGCTACTTGGTACATCAGTTCACATCTCCTCGCACTTCCAGTTTCATTGCTATGAAGCCCCTGGCAACATCACATGCTGTGCTAGTTGCTGCTACTGCAGATGCTCATATCAGGTAAATGGTTGTTGGTGGGTGTGGTCATGGTGAGTCAGTGTGTGCATGTACTGTGCAGGTTTGTGGATACTCGTATGAAATCACTGCAGCATCTATGGAGATTGCAGTTCCCTGCCGGAGGTGAGTGTGTTAGTGTGATGAGTGTTCCTATCCAGTCAATGAACCAGTACCGATAGTTCGGGCACGGTACTTTCAGAATGAGGAGGTTAAATCAGCTTTTTTTAAATTTCAGGTGGTTTGTCATTTTCTAAAAATGATAAAAATTTGGAGGCAAGTGTCTCCATGAAAGTCTCAACAATTTATAGAGAGAGTGCAAAACTATTTTGACAAATTGCCCCTAAAAGGCCTCGAAAATCCCTCATTCATGTGTCAAAAACATTTTCTTTCTCGTTTTCTCGAAAGTATACATAAAGTTGTGAGTGGCAGTGTGGTGGTGTAGTGTTAGCTGTGAGAATGTTGCTTGGTATTAAGGTTGGGCGATATACCGGTATATAGTCATGATCGCGGTATCTGTCAATAACCGTCTGGCGGTATCGTGTTGGCTAGCAATATTGAAATATTGAAAATCTAGAAAAACCGCCGTTAACGCTTTGCACTGGTATCAATTTTTCTCTGCTTTGCCGTACCTGCCTGTGTTGCTTGAGTTATGTGTGTGCCGGGTGGTACCGAGGTCGGGCTTGCCTGCCGCACCTTGGCGTCCGCTGTGCTCAGGCCTGCCTGCAGCGCTCGGGCTTGTCAGCTGTGCCCGGGCCTGTCTGCAGCGCTTGTGCCTGTTTTGCTCTGCCCAGGCCTGCCTGCGGTGCTCGGGCCTGTCAGCTGCCCGGCACCGGTTGCAGCATTCTGCTCATCTTTGGGGGCCTGTCCTCGTGCCAGGCAGCTGTTGCCTTGCCCCTATTTTTCTGTGTGCCGATGGTTTGGGGTCGCATTGGCCCCTGCTGTCTGGCCAATGCCTTCCGACTTTGGCACCTGCTGCCGGGCCAAAATCGAAGCCTCCTCCTGCAAGCCCCAACCTGGTACCTTTCACATCCAGAGTACCGACTGCCGGCGCTCTCGATGGAGTCCCTAACTACCCTGTCCTATCCCACTTCCAAGCTAGCCCCTTATCCCTCCGCGTGCCCTGCCTTCCTCTGTTTATCCTGAGGGATGAGGTGGGTGGGTGCGTTTACGATTGCCTCCAGTGTGCGGTCGTCTAGGTTGACGGCAGCCACAACTGGGGCTGGTCCTGCCTGAGGGTTCTCGTCATCCATGTTGTCTCTGCTGTCTGCTTTGACTAACTGACTGTTGCTAGCACGAGGTCTGCTCTTCCCGCCTAAGCCGTGCTCCACCTACTTCCATGTCACTCTCGTGACCTTGCCCTGCCCCTCCCAGTGCAGACGTTAACGCCGGTTAACGTGGGACTTTAACCTTCATTTAACGCTTTGCACTGGTATCAATTTTTCTCTGCTTTGCCGTACCTGCCTGTGTTGCTTGAGTTATGTGTGTGCCGGGTGGTACCGAGGTCGGGCTTGCCTGCCGCACCTTGGCGTCCGCTGTGCTCAGGCCTGCCTGCAGCGCTCGGGCTTGTCAGCTGTGCCCGGGCCTGTCTGCAGCGCTTGTGCCTGTTTTGCTTTGCCCAGGCCTGCCTGCGGTGCTCGGGCCTGTCAGCTGCCCGGCACCGGTTGCAGCATTCTGCTCATCTTTGGGGGCCTGTCCTCGTGCCAGGCAGCTGTTGCCTTGCCCCTATTTTTCTGTGTGCCGATGGTTTGGGGTCGCATTGGCCCCTGCTGTCTGGCCAATGCCTTCCGACTTTGGCACCTGCTGCCGGGCCAAAATCGAAGCCTCCACCCTCCAAACCATAGCACCCGCTCTCCCCCGGTACCACCTTGTTCCGATTCCCATTAGCCTAATCTACCGTACACCTATACTACTACTGCCACCCCCTCCCCCCTATGCACTCATTTGTTCGTTTCCATGAACTATATATACGTGATTTACAGGGTGAGAATGATACAGCATGCGTTCAACTCAACGACCCCCGCCCAACGTCTGTGTGGGAGTCTTGCTTGGCCAGTACCGCCGATATGCCGGCCAGACGGTCCCTCGGCGTCCTGATGTAGCGTTGGAACGCAGAGCTCCGCCACCGGCCCAGCATTTTTATGACGGAGTCCTCTATGCCACGTTCGGCTGCCGTCGAGGCGGCACCGCTGCGGAAGCTGTGCCCCGCGTACCTGCTGCTGTCCAGACCAGCCCCCGACAGTGCCAGCTTGACTTCCGCCACGAATCTTGGCCTTGTCAGTGCCGATCCATCTTGAAAACGAAAGAATGGTCCCGGACCACTCTTTCTCTTGATCATGTAGTTCAGCACTGCTGCCACTGGGCAGCGTTCGTCCCCAGACTTGCCCACAAATACGTCAACCCCATGTCTGAATGGGTCGGTCTTGGATGCCTTGAGCCTTATGCACAGCCTGCTGGGTGCTGCCAAACTGTCCACCCTCACATCGTCAAACGCCAAGTGGGCTCCTGGGTCGAACGCCGCCTCTGACGGGACCGTGAGTTCGCCCGAGCGGAAGAAACCAAAGAAGCAGAGTGAGCTAGCTGCCCACAGCATGGATGCGTCCCAGTGGCCCTCCGCGCTCTGCCAGACCTGCCTTAGTGCCTCTAGGACGTCCAGTGTGATTGGTCTCTTGGGTGCCGATGCTGCCACCCCCGACTTGGCCTGTGTCAGCTTGATGCCTTTCAAGACCTGTTCCAGTCCTGCCATCAAGTTGATCCGAGGATCGCCCCAGCCACCTGCAATGTGCCCGTGCCTGATACCAGCCAGGTAACACTTTAGGGATGCTGCCCGTATACCTCCGTCGGCCAGGTGAGCTATGAACCTGCACAGAACTTGCTCCGACGTCGGCCACGGCGCCGACCCCGACTCACGGCAGAATCGGGTGTACCGCCCCTGTGCCGAGCTGTACACCCGTGCCGTGGAGGCAGCTACCGAGCTTTCGCGATAGCGCTCCACAGCTCGGTCCAAGCCTGCGACGTCCAGTCTGGTTGTTTGACCAGCAGCAGGTCCAGTATTGCCTCCGGGATGGGTACCGGCTCCGGATCTGCCTGTGGGTGAAGCGCATAGAATTTTTTCAAATTGTTTCTTGACAAGGCATCTGCTACCCCGTTGTCGGCTCCCTTGATGCGGGACGCCACCAGTTCCATATTGAACTCGGCCTTGCAGAAGGCCAAGCACCTTGCCAGATGCATCGCCGTCCCATCCTGCGACGTGCCTTTGTTGATGATATGCACTACTGCCGCGTTGTCTGATCTAACTGGCACCACTGCGCCGTGCCACCTGCTGCCCCACAGCAGAGCTGCCACCACTACCGGCACCAGTTCCTTTGCCGTGATGTGCCAGCCTGCTGCCTGGCCTGCCCATGGGAGCTGAAACCATGAAGTCTCCCAGTGTGCACCACAGCCCCATGAGCCTGACGCGTCAGACACTAGCTCATCTGTCCTCCGTCTCTTGTCGGCGTTTTCCAGCAGCTGCACGCCATTCCAGCCCGAGCCGAACTGCCACCACCATTCGACATCTGACTTCGCCTCCCTGTTCAGCCTGACGAAGTGGTTCAGCTTTTTCACGGTGGTCGACAGCTCTATCAGCCTTCTGATAAACGTCTGGCCGGGCCTTACAACTTTGCACGCGTGTGCAAGCAGCCCTATCAGGGAGAGCAACTCCCTCTTTCTGCAGGCTTTCCTGCCCCGCCATCCACGCAGTTCTTCCTGCAACCGTGCCAGTTTATCGGCAGGCAACCTCAGTTCCATTGCCACGGTATCGATTTCGATGCCCAGGAACGTGAGCCGGGTTGCCGGGCCTTCATCTTTCTCTGGCTCCGGTGGGAGCCCTAGCTCAGTGCACACTTCGTGCATGACTGCCGAGTTCTTGTGGCAATCGGCCCTGCTACCGCCCATCGTGATGAAATCGTCCACGTAGTGGAACACATGTGTGGCGCCACGTCTTGCCATGACCCACAATGCGGCGTCTGCTAGAGCCGTGAACAGCAGTGGAGCGGACCTCAGGCCGAACGGTAACGTCGTATCGACGTATACCAGGTCCCGCCACCTCATGCCCAGCAGGTGCCTATCCTCAGGATGAACGGACACCTGGCGGTACGCTTGTCGAATGTCCATCTTGGCGAGCCATGCGCCTCGCCCCAGCCCAGCTGCCTCCTCTGCTACCCTGTCCAGGGTGACATAAGATAGTGAGGCCATTTCTTTGCAAATGCCGTCGTTGACACTGGCTCCGTCCGGAGCTGACAGATTCATAATCAATCTAAACTTGCCCGGCCTGTTCTTTTTGGGGATAACCCCGAATGGGCTGCAGTGGATTGCCCACGTCTCGGCCTGCTGCAGCGAGCCTGCTACTGCCACTCTGCCTGCTTCCACCTCTGCCGATAGGTATTTGTCAACGACGTTGCCGTGCTCCATGGCTGACGGCATATTCTTGCCCTCTGCTCGCAGGGGGGCTCTGCCTTGCTCGTAGCCCAGCCTGAAGCCCTCCTCGATGCCCTTGAGGAGCTCAGCCACCAGAACCGCGTCGGGATGACCGGCCAGTTCTCTCTCCCATGTCTGCCTGTTCATGGGTGACACCACCTTGGTCAAGTGCTCTGGGAGGGTCGGCACCTCCCTTCTAGTACAGCCCGCCAGTGCTCTGATCTGCTCCCCCGTCACCATAGGGTGCTTCCCGCCATGCTCGTGCTCTGCATACCACATATACAGCCAGGTGGTTGACACTTGCTGGGCCCAGCCATTGCCCTCATGTTTATCAGTCTGCATTGTTTGTTTTGGAACCCTACCCGCCCTTAACACCCCTAACCTCCACTACCGCCTGGGCTTCCTCAATTACCCTACTCTTCTGAGCCCCTATGCCCTACCTGCCGAGCCTAACTACCCTCCCCTATGCATACCCGCCCATCCCCGACAGGTCAGGGCAGCCCAGCCACGCACCCTGCTTTGTCTGTACACTGTAAGTAACATTAACATATCGGCACATTTATGATACAAGTCGCTTTATTAATACATATGTCTCGTGAGCTGTCCGTTCCCGGGTTGTCCTGTTCACAGAGTCCGTCCCCCTCCAACCCCGCTACTGGGCGGCTTGCTGTTGGTTGCTGGCTCCCGATTTGCATCTGGTCACTGGGTGGGGGCCCTTGCACTTGCTGCATGCATGCCAGAACCGGCACGCATTTCCGAATTTACAATCCCCATTATATTTGTTAAACTTTTGGCAAATCTCAGCACTCTGCCGTGGTGAGCCCCTCGCTTGCTGGGCTTGTTGCGCCCCTGGGCCTGCATTCCACGGTCTTTTTCTGGCTGCCTGGGGGCATTCATATGATTGGTGGTCCACGCTGTGGCACCTCGAGCACCAGTTTTCTGTTGCCTTTTCCTGCCCGGTAAAACATTGGGCGTATAGGCTCGGGTCTGCTTTCGCCCATGTCAGCGAGGCGTTTCCAGCTGCCTCCTGTCTGAAATTCTGATCGTAGACGATCCATGATGGCCATTTGTACTTCTTACTGTTTCGTGCCGTGAGAGACATGTAGCCCAACAGGTCAGTCAGCCTGTGGGGGTGTTTTCCTGTCAGTGCTGTGATGTATAGCGTAAAGCACTGCACCCATGTTGCTAAGTCCGGAATTATCTTCCGGGTCTGAAGCAGGTCGGCCGCCTGTACCACCACTATCCTGTCGTCCGACAGCTGGTGGCTTGGCCGTGACCTCCCACGAGCTGGTGGGAGTTCTGCCAGGTCTACGTATTCCAACGCTTGTATCTTGTCAACCAGCCGCCTGGAGATCGGCGGCAATCCTGGCCCCAAGGTCACGGTCGGGCATCTGGAACTGTCGCCCAACTCGGGCCTTGCTGGCCTGGCACTGAGTGGAGTTCCGCTGTAGGGGTCGCTGCCAGTCGAGCCCGACTCCCCCGCCTCAGCCTCTGCCAGCACCCCGCAGCCAGCCAGTTCACTGCACTCCGGGAGCTGTCCCGGACCACCTGCCATAAAATAACGTTAGTGTAATGACCATGTTGGTCCTTGCGACGTTCGCGCCAAAGCTGACCTTGCATGGCGCCAGCCACAAGCTTTCTCACCCATCCCGCCCTTGTCCTTAAGTAGCCGCCTCCCCCTACAATTAATTGACACCTTGCCCGCCTGCCGCCTAAATGTTCGGGCCCTGTTCATGTTCCTGGCCCTATCTCTCAGCCGCCACCAGCTTCGTGAATCTGCTGCCAGGACCCTGCCGGTGGTCCCATCTGCCCACTTCTGCCTGTGGCCTGCCTGCCGCCACCAGCTCTGTGGGTGTTGCTGCCGAGGACCCTGTAGGCGGTCCCATACCCTGCATAACCCAACCCACTACTTGCCTGTGGCCAGCCTGCCGCCACCAGCCTTGTGCGTTCTGCTACCAGGACCCAGCTATCGGTCCGGTGTCTTGCCTGCCGTCCTCGGCTCACCCTGCTTATAATCCTAGATCTCTGCGAATGTCTCGGCGAGCTGGCAACCTACCCTACCCCCCCGTAGCCTGCCATGTGCCACCAGCCTATGCCGCTATCCAGCAGCTAGGACCCTGCTGTCGGTCCCTAGCCCGGCCCCAGCCAATCCTGCATTGTGATTAGTCACATATGTATGGGTGTCCATACCTATATAATATCGGCCTGATGACTGCCGTTGACCTGCCCCAAGAACCAACGCCTCACTGCCAGATTCGGCGTGGGCTGTTGCTAGCCAGCCCCCCCTGTGGCCTGCTTATCGCCACCAGCCTGACCTGCCCGCCATGTTCGGCCCTGTTTCAGGCCTGTCTAATATTCATCTGCTCTGCTGCCTCTGCTCCCCTGCCTACTTGTGCTAACCATGGTGATGCTCTGTCATTCATTATACTCTCTCTCTTTTTTTTTTTTTTTTTTTTTTTGTGAGCCATGCTCTGCTCTAAAACCGGCTGCTGTGCTGCCCTTCCCTGATTATCCTAATTAATGCCCGAGTTCCTACCACCTTCTTCCCCCTACTCCTACCCACCTACCCCAGCTAACCTCAGCCCCCCCTGTAGGGCTCTCCTCCTCGCATCCCGTACGTTTCACAGCCGCTTGGCTGGAGAGGACTAGCTGAGGAGATCCCCTTATGTACCCGTCCTACCACCCTCATCTCTATTTCGATCTCTGTCAGCTTCTTTGATCTTATCCGCGACTGCGTTTACGATTGCCTCCAGTGTGCGGTCGTCTAGGTTGACGGCAGCCACAACTGGGGCTGGTCCTGCCTGAGGGTTCTCGTCATCCATGTTGTCTCTGCTGTCTGCTTTGACTAACTGACTGTTGCTAGCACGAGGTCTGCTCTTCCCGCCTAAGCCGTGCTCCACCTACTTCCATGTCACTCTCGTGACCTTGCCCTGCCCCTCCCAGTGCAGACGTTAACGCCGGTTAACGTGGGACTTTAACCTTCATAAACTTACCTGCACGCGCATAATGCGCGGGAAGTGACGCGCACGCAATAGTCGAGCAGCTGTATTTTTATTGTCTTGCAAGAAGTAAGAATGGCAGACCCTGCGACGAGAGTATTACCGGAGCTACACAAGAAGCCTGGAAGCAAGAGTCAAGTGTGGAACTACTTTGGCTTGGAGAAAAAGGATGGAGAGTTTCAGAAGGAGACTGCAATTGTCGCACTTGTTATCGAAGAGTGGCAACCAAGAATGGGAACGCTAGTAACTTGCTTGCACATTTGCGCACTACCCATAGCAATCTTCACTTGCAGTTAAAGGAGGCTATGATGAAAGAATCGCTAGCAACACTAGGAGCGTCAACTTCAAGGAAGAAGCCTGCTGATCAACTGTCACTTGCAGAGTCAGTGGATAGAGTACAGAGGTATGAACGAATTTGAAGCCAGACAAGGTTGAGATGCTAACCTTTCTTTCGAAAAACTTGTAATTGGAACCATAATTCTCCATTTTCCCCTCATAATTCAAAGTTTCAATATTTTCTTTTTCTCATCCTTCAAATTCAGTAATTTTTTTTTTTCCCCATCATTCAAAATTTCAATGATCTTTTTTTATAATTTTTTCCCTCTCATTCACAGTTTAGCTGTCATTAGATGTTATCATCATTAAAAATTCTTGCTGTTAATTTTTTTTTCCTAAATAATTAATAATATAAAAATATTCAATATATAGTCATATCACAATATTGTCCTGCCAAAATATCGTGATACAATATACCCCAATATCGCCCAACCTTACTTGGTATCAGTGTGGTGGTGTAGTGTTAGCTGTGAGAATGTTGCTTGGTATCAGTGTGGTGGTGTAGTGTTAGCTGTGAGAATGTTGCTTGGTATCAGTGTGGTGGTGTAGTGTTAGCTGTGAGAATGTTGCTTGGTATCAGTGTGGTGGTGTAGTGTTAGCTGTGGGAATGTTGCTTGGTATCAGTGTGGTGGTGTAGTGTTAGCTGTGAGAATGTTGCTTGGTATCAGTGTGGTGGTGTAGTGTTAGCTGTGAGAATGTTGCTTGGTATCAGTGTGGTGGTGTAGTGTTAGCTGTGAGAATGTTGCTTGGTATCAGTGTGGTGGTGTAGTGTTAGCTGTGAGAATGTTGCTTGGTATCAGTGTGGTGGTGTAGTGTTAGCTGTGGGAATGTTGCTTGGTATCAGTGTGGTGGTGTAGTGTTAGCTGTGGGAATGTTGCTTGGTATCAGTGTGGTGGTGTAGTGTTACTGTGAGAATGTTGCTTGGTATCAGTGTGGTGGTGTAGTGTTAGCTGTGGGAGTGTTGCTTGGTATCAGTGTGGTGGTGTAGTGTTAGCTGTGGGAATGTTGCTTGGTATCAGTGTGGTGGTGTAGTGTTAGCTGTGGGAATGTTGCTTGGTATCAGTGTGGTGGTGTAGTGTTAGCTGTGGGAATGTTGCTTGGTATCAGTGTGGTGGTGTAGTGTTAGCTGTGAGAATGTTGTTAGGTAGTTATGGCATCTCCGGGTATATAGTCACTACGATGTGGCTATGGGCACAAGCCGTAACAAATTCTAGTGATCGTGTTAAGTTGTTGTATCTGAGCATGCTCAGTAGCTCATGTTCTGTCTGGTAGAAATGATATAGTCTGCGTATAGAACTTGTCCCACCAATGTTGACAGAAGCCTCAAGTGTGAAAGGACGAAGATGGGAAGTAGCAGTTTGTGGGTTTTCCTGAAATTAGGAGCGAGTGAGGTGGAGGTGGGTGGTTCCTGTTACATATGTCATCCATGACCCTGATAAGGCAAGGATGTTACAGTCTGTTAGCCATGGGGTTGAGAGGATGTTACAGTAATGCTAGCCCTGGGCTGAGAGGATGTCCAGCCTTGCTATGGAGGGCAGTTCATTGATTGCTAGTCTATCCACATAGTGTCTAGGTAGCTAGTGTTGAACCATGTGATGTGGATAAAACTTAGGGCAGGCTACTATTCCCTGGTCATAGCAGACATTTCTAATTCAAAAATTAAATTAAATTTAGTTTCCACTCTCGTTTCATTTTTACAGTGTGTGTGTGTGTGTGTGTGTGTGTGTGTGTTTGTGTGTGTGTGTGAGTAGGAGTGATCAAGTCCATGGCAGTATCTGACAGTTGGGTGTCTGTGGGTAGCTCTACTGGGTCTATCAACACTTTGGACGTCAAGACAGGAGAGATGCTGTCGCTATGGAAACCCATGGACCAGGCTTCTGAGCACCAGGTCAGTGTACTTTGTGTATGGTATGTGTTGTTATTATTATTATTATTATTATTATTATTATTATTATTATTATTATATTATTATTATTATTGCTGTTGTAAAAGTCATGGACTTCTTTTGTCAATAAAAGTGCTAAATTGAATAATGCAGGAAGAGAAACGAACAAACAGCAGAAGTATGACCTATGTGTAATGTGTGCCCTGTATGTGTGATGTGTGCCCTGTATGTGTGATGTGTGCCTTGTATGTGTGATGTGTGCCCTGTATGTGTGATGTGTGCCCTGTATGTGTGATGTGTGCCCTGTATGTGTGATGTGTGCCCTGTATGTGTGATGTGTGCCCTGTATGTGTGATGTGTGCCCTGTATGTGTGATGTGTTCCCTGTATGTGTGATGTGTGCCCTGTATGTGTGATGTGTGCCCTGTATGTGTGATGTGTGCCCTGTATGTGTGATGTGTGCCCTGTATGTGTGATGTGTGCCCTGTATGTGTGATGTGTGCCCTGTATGTGTGATGTGTGCCCTGTATGTGTGATGTGTGCCCTGT
>WLWD01006256.1_pt1 | contig 130695 bp, 99 predicted proteins | sample 6712731 | NCBI WGS metagenome assembly WLWD01 (sample SAMN12718690, study PRJNA576275) | sponge metagenome | isolation source: marine sponge | host: Mycale hentscheli | place: New Zealand: South Island, Marlborough, Capsize Point | collected 2014-11-01 | reverse complement strand
AAAAAATAAAAAATAATAATAATAATTATTATTATTATTATAGTATTATACAACCCATTTTATGCATTGAATTATATTTATATAGAGATTTGTAACCAAATTTTTATAAGAATATTTTTAGGATAATATTTTTCAAGAAAATTGGTGAGGAAGGGCTATAATCTACGAGAGCACCCTAGTGTAAGGAATGGTGAAGCGACAGAACATCCCCACACATCCCCACAATGGGTTGCAGTCATTTGGTGAAACCATAAAGGTAAACAAGAATAATCAGCTAGGGATGATTACTAACCCTCAGCGCACATGCTCGTGAGGGTATCTGTAGTCACTTAGTCATTCGTTCAGTCTGTTAATAGTGGATCTCGAAGACAGCAGCATTCTGAGATGTATGATATCAAACTGCAGTGCTCAATGATTTAAATACCTTTAAGGTGCCAGATTTTTTTGTTTCATCATATTCCTCCTGAAAAAAGCGAGTCACATTGGGCATTGCAAATTTGCATTAGAGGTGACGTCACCTTTCAATCATACCGAAACCACGTGAGCAAATAATTTACCGCACTCACACTTAATTTTTTACATGTTGCACTGTAATGCCTTGCCTCTAAGTTAATTAACCCTCAGCGTGCATGCACATGAGAGTTACAGTAGTCATCCTGTCATTCACTCGTTCTGTCTGTCAACAGCAGATCTCGAAGATGGCTGCAATCCAAGCCTCGAAAGCCACATTAAACAGTAGCACTCGACAATTTAAGTCCATTTAATGTGCCAGATCTTTTTTGTTTTGACTTATTGCACTGAGGGTTTTGCACTCCTAGTACTCTAGTGTTCTCATGATTCCAACAAAAAAAGGAAGAAGGAAATCCTATTACAGGTAAGTACACAAACTACGATACAATAAATACATAAATATGTAATGATATTCACTGAAAAATAATTCCAATCCAAGTATTTTACAAATCCAAACACCTTCCTGATCCCATACTGTCTGGATTAGTGAGGGTCTACGTGTATGGTTGCTAGGAATTTTATAGAAATAATAAAATGATGTATCAAAGTTGTGATGTTAGTTTGCCTAGTCAACATTCCTGGAAAACTAAGTAAACGGTGAAATGGTTTTTTAAACTTCATGTCTGTGAGTGACCATTTTGTTTGTGGTAGCTACACTGTTCATATAAATTATTAGAGCTGGAACGAATAGCCGGGTTATTCGAATATTCATTCGGATTGTAGGTATCTGGGTACAATTCTGACTATCTGGATACCTGTGGTTGGGTTGATAACAGGGGTTTTTATAAGTAAAGTTGATAATATGGCTCCTTACACACTCCCAGCAGATATTGTAGCATCTGCTCCGACCTACCATGGGCGAGGTTTTTTTGTTTTGTTTTTGTAAAAATCACAGGAACCTGAAAAGGAAGGTGGGTCTGCTGGTAGGGGAATTCTTTAAGTAGCTTGTCTGTAATGCTAATTATTCAGATAATAAACTGGGCTAGACTCCCCCCCCCCCCAACCCCCCCCCCACCATTCAGCTCTATAAATTATAATGCATGTACTGTAAGAGTCCTCAGTGTGTTATGTCTAGTCTTGTCATTGTTACATAATAATTGTAGGCTGCCTAAAACTAGTTCGAGCTGACAAAGGTGTCGAAAATGCCAGGAGGATCATTTCCTTGTGTGGACTATGTTCCACCTGAAATCAAAAGTATAGTGGAAAATTGCTTTGTGCCTGTAGACCGAAGAATTTCTGCAGCTACATTTCTAAAAAATCTTTGCAAACTTCTTCATAGCTAACTCAGTGACAATATGTATGAACTTTAATAAACAACAATAATCATGATCCTCTAATTTCATCTATATGAATTTTGATTGTTCCTAAAGCATGTTTTCAATTAAATCTGTGAGAGAAAAGTACAATAACAGAGCTTGTTCTGCATTAGCAGGTACAATTAAATTTTCTTCTTCCATTAATATATTAGCAAGATTTACGAATTCAGTGGAGTTGGTAGGAGGCTTTTCATAGGCATGTTTCCAGCACAAATCTAGATCTGCAGGATCACATAAGATAGAATAGTCTTGTAGGCCTAGACAAAATATCACAAGGACTATATCAAATTAAAATAGTGACTAAATAATATTCATACCAAGACATTCAGGTAGGTAAAATAATAAGCTGGGAATTCCATTGGCATGAGTTTTGTTCTTCCGTATCCGATGAGCATTCCAAATACTTTTCATTGCATCAAGGTCATCTTGTATAACATTCATGAAGCAGAATTTCAGACATTCTCTACAAATGTATTACAAGAATGTAAATGGCTATACATAATATATGGGCTGAAAAGATTAATAATATACCTGTGTATCAAGTTGGTGTCGTCATAACAACCCTCTTCTCGAAGATCCTACATGCTTACATGGTAAGTTCAGTTCTTTTAATTCTCACTTGATATAATTACCTTAAAAAAGTCTATCCAAAAAGCATCACACCATTGATAGAGACTTCCCCAAAAACATTCTATTCGCTTAAAAAAAATAAAAAAAATAAAAAAATAAAAGTCATAATAAAATTAATCTTATGCAATACATTTCATTTTATTACCTGGTTATTGACAGACTTTCCATAGTGAAAACAGTTTTTTCCACTATCACAACCGTTAGTGCTTTGATGTCTTTAGCTTACAAATAGTTTTTCTTACAGAAGAATAACTTCCAGTATTGACTGCCACAGAGTTTAAACTGATTAGGTTGGTGTATAATATCGTCTTTGCTAACATATCATAGACTGAATGAGTTTCAGTATGACAATAAAGATACACTATGTTTAGAAAACACCTACAAAGTACTTCAAAGTAATGGTTATGACAACTTTAAGCTGAATTTCTTTCCCCCCTCATAAAGTTGCCCTTCCCAACCCCCCACTTGCCGAGCTTCCTTAATCTTATTTATTCATATGCATGGTAAAACAAAAACAAAAAAAAAAAATGAAAAACTCGAGACATAATTTTTGATCTTTTGGTAAATCCCTTTGTAAACTGCAGCATACGTACACATATAAAGTGTATAGCGCCATTCTCTAACACTGATATCCCCTCCAGCCTAAATTTCTGTATCAAGTCCTGATCATAAAACATACTAATTAGTAGATCTATAATGGAGTATGGATTGTAATGTGTTACTGTTCTCGCAATATGTGTATGTTGCTCTATCTAGGAAGCCTCCACATTCCTAGTCTGCTCACAGAGTCAGTGGTCTCATGCTGGCTAACCACACCAGTATTGCTTCAGTGAGTATTACATCTGTTGTATTATAAGTGTATTATATTTATTAGCAAGTACCTCCCCTTCCCCCCTCCCCCCCTCCTCCATACACACACACACACACACACACACACATACAGCGACACTTGATGTACTCACTTTTGCACTATTTAGGAATGGAATAGCATTGAAGTTTTTTTTAACCATTTTTATTATTTTATTATACTTTACCACTTGGTTTAGTTATTTCAATCTGCTTATTTTCACTTACTTTTCTTGAACGATATGCACACACCACCTTTGTCATTACTAATGTTGGTTTACCAACCTATTCATAAATACCCACATCGCTGTTGTCAGTGCTGATGACTCCTTACCAAACCAGCTCAGCTAATAAATTATTCACGAATGACATCATTTTTTCTCACTTACTTTTCTTGACCCATGTATTAGCGAATACACACCACTGTAGTCGACACAGATGACACCTTACCAACCCGGTACTGACGATAGCTTACAATTAGCTCAGCTAATGAAATACACACTGTTGCCATCGTATACTGACAGTCGTGTGTATTATGTAGACAATCTATTGTGCCCAGTGACAGCCACCTCTTTCTTTTAACTCTGTATTGTATAATAAATTGCCTGTGAAACAGTATATCAATTTAATCTGTTATATTATTTATAGGATCTGAGCATACCCTATACACGGTGACCACTGGTAAAATTCTTACTTCAGTCTAGTATTTGTACAGGAAGAACTGAAGTTGAAATCGTACTAATAAATTGCTAAGCACTTACATATCTGACTTCACAAATACAGATAGTGCAACTACTTATTTAATTTTACCTACATTTTGTGTGACTGCATTCTATCAACAAAATTAATCTGTTGAATATATTTTTCTGGATCTAGTAATTAATTACCTTTTGAGCCATAGAGCCATGAAGAAGTATCAATTGAGATGTGTCCATGAATTTTTACTTTCACATATGTGACGTATGTAGGAAGAGGCTGCTGCAAAGCCTTGAGTTTGTTGGAAGCTGGCATACTCCAAACACGTGATTTTATATATCATAGTACAGGACTGCAAGACCCAATAACTTGTGTCATAAAGTTTCATTGTGTATCATGAAAAAAATACAACAATTCCAATTACTATTTCCTTTGTATTGCAATCTCATGTTACTAATTGCTTACATTATTGTTAAACGTAAGATATGACAAGAAGATGTAGTCATGTTCTTTGTTATTAGAGTTCTATCTAGAAATACTACATACATCCTTGTATACTCCAAATTACTATAAATAATGTTGATTTTAATTTAATGAAGGAATAGCTTGTGATTTAGACTTCAGACACCCTATGTGTTAAAGCATTATGAGAGAACTGCATTGTTAGTCGATTATTTTAAGGATGTCAGCAAGGATGACATGAATGTGCAATTTAATTTTTTTCTATTTCCCTTCTTTCACATGTCTGTTACTGTACAAGCATAGTTGAAGTGGTCAAATTGTCTGGTAGCTGTATTATGTAAACATTTTTTTGACTATGGTGTAAATGGATAATAATAAACAGTGAAACTAAACCAGCACTCAGGATTAGTTTTCAGTAGCAATTATTAGCTGAGAGTTGACAATTGAATTGAAAAGTCTAGGTTTTATTTCAGTTTCTATACATATTTTAATAACAAAAACTAATTAATTAAGTATAGCTACAAGTGAAAAATGTGGTTTGCTATCCACCACTTGTGTGACCTCAATCTATAATCACAACATCCATAGAAGGCTGTGACATCTACCTGTTAGGACCACCATATTTGGACTTGCTAAGGTCCAGCCCTGAGCGTATCTTGTCTATATGGTGTGTAAAGGCACAGCAGTACCAACTTTAAAGATATATTGTGCGATACAAACTTTGAAAGAAGAGAAATTGGATCCTATAGTTACAACCAACATAAATATAATACATAGAGAGAATGACGTATGGCTAATTGGTGCAACTAGATTTTACACTATGGTACCACATCAGATGCAGAATGAAATTGCACAATTTTGGGTTGATTATCTATCAGAGTAGTTAGTCAGATTTTTGAGAGACTAATACATGAACACAACTGTTATGTTAGGTAAATCTTTACATATCCTTGAATGGGCTGAATTCTATTATTTCCTCCTGTAAATAATTTAGTTTTTTCTTCCTCATGGCCATGGGTACAGTTGTGTTGGTGAATGGTCTATAAAGTTTATCTGATTTAGATTCTTTAGTGAATCACACAAAAAAGTTTTAACATTCTATAATACATTCATCAGTTACACACTAAATTGGCTTACAGTTGTCAATTGATAACATTATTTATTCAGATTCTATGCATATTTGGAATGAAATACAAAATATTGTGGAATATGGCTTGCTATGATGATCACAAATTCTAATACATATATTGTAATTATAGTTTGCAATTATAGTGATTGTTTTCAGTTAATTTTGAGTAATATTCGTCCACGTATCGATACACGGGACACAGCTCATCCCTGATTCTGTTCTTGTACCTCTTGGAGCAGTAAATAAATATCGCCATGGTTATCACTCCAATGACAATGTTCACAGCAAAGTATACAGTGGAGCAGCTAGGCAAGGAAGTCTCTTTCCAGTAGAGAACAAATGGCAGTGTAGACACGCCTCCTAATATTCTGAACAGCCCATGGATGGCAAAGGATAACCCAATAAGCAAACCTTTCATAGCATGTGGACTTTGAGCTAGAATAAACTCATACTTTGCAATAAAGACTATCAAATAGAACAATCTAGACAAGAGTTGCTGGATGAAGATGATGTAGTAGAAGCTGGAGACCACTGCGGATGAGTAGTACGTTTCATTGGCTTTCCAGTAGATGCTGAATGGGTTAGTACTGAGCATGCACTTGAGGTTAGGATGGAGTTCGTGTGCTGTTATGTCCATTGCTAGTGATAATATCAGTGTGATGATTGCAGCCAATATCCCTATACCCATTCTGATGTGAGTTTTCGGAACGTAGTAGGATATGAAAGGTCTGATGAACATGATGTGTATAGGAATGAGGATAATTAGTATGAGATTGTATGACAGAAATCCCTCTATAAAAAGAAACTGAACTTTTTTAGCCAAACTTTGCTTGTGATTGTAGAAATCGTAGTAATAGCTCTCTAAAATATGAGGTCTGAAAAGCCCTGAGGCAGAATTGGCGGCAAATTCCAAGAAATATATCGGACCTAGTGAGCACAATATCTGAAAAATTCCGTAGAAGGCTTTGACATCTTCTACCTGCTCCGTGGTAAATGGGCCGCCATATTTGGACTTGCCGAGGTCGAGCCCAGGGTATATCATCTTCGTGGTATGTGAGAGCACTGCGATTCACAGGAATCTTGTGCTTTCTGGCAAACTTTGTGATGCGATAGACGAGTCGATAAGGATTTACTAGCTTTATGTTGAAAATGAACCAATTTTGTTTTCTATTAGCAAAGTGTAATGAAAGAATTAAAGCAACGACTATAGCAGAAAGCAGTGACCCTGTAGTGTAATAAATAACTGGTATGGTAACATACCCATCATAGTCTAATACTTCAGTCGTGACTTGGAATGTCACGCGAGATGCGTAGAAGACCCACGTATACCACTCTATGAAGACTACTTGTTCATCTGTAGAGGAGTCGTGAAGCTGGTCCAGTCCAAACTGAATCACAATAGCACTGAAGGCTACTGTGCTACAGATGGTAAGGATCACTCCAACACAAGTCAACACTCCTCCAATTGACAAGAAGAGTACATTAGACTGGGACTGCTCTGATGCAGTAACTAGAAAACTGGATCCAAAAAGTAGCAAAGGAGCTCCTGCCACTAGAATCCAAATAGATGAAATAATAGTCTTGTACCTGCCAAATTTAAGGTCTGCTAATAGTCCAGCTATCGGATAGAAGAAATGAATTAGCCCAAAATACATTGAGTCTGCTATCAAGTAGTTTTGAATTCTTAATGAATTGACAGGGATTTGGTAACTGCTTAGGCTAGTGACATAAGCATATACCACACCCATGAAGTAACTCCACACCAGCACCATTAGAGCTGGCTTTGAATTAACACATTTATATGCTTTATGATACCTTCTAACCAGTAACCTAGTAGTTGAATCAGTTTGCTGCAAAATACCACCATTGGAAGAGTAGCTCTTCATTTTTGTCACGCTACATACATCAAAACTGAATCAGGCAACATGGAATGCTAGTTAAAATATCAAACATGTTGAAAGAGTTTAAGTTTTGATGTTATTCAAACATGTTGAAAGAGTTTTAGTTCTGATGTTTACTATATTTCACCGATAGAAGTATTTGTAAAATTATCGACAGATAAACATCTGATCAAATTGCATCGTAACATAAGTAATATCCATTTTATCCACAAAGATTGTTTTAAATAATTTGATTAACTATACTTACTAATTATTAATGTAGTAGTCTAGCAGCCACCATAGGTTAATCATGTTTCACTTGATAAACATTTTTAGTGGATAATTGTCTTTGGTATGTATATAGAGTAGCACTCAAAGTGGGTGTGGATTTATCAATTTTGGACAAGTTGAAGTATGATAACCACTAAATCGAGGTTATTGCTGACTGATCTATTTAAAATGCTTTGAAGAACCATGACTGGTATTCAATTAGCACTAAAAGTGAAACAATCCATATAGTGCAAAGCCATGCTTCGAAGCCCATGACAGAGATTGCACCTCATAGATAGGCCTCCTACTCATTCTATAACAAGGATAATGGTAATTTTGGGGGCATAAGAAGTGTCAAGTATTGCCAGGAACAAGTTTGTGTTTCCTGTGCTGACCAACAGTTACATCGTGTTGCAATACATGTATTGTGAGATCTAGGCAAATGTTAGCAATGTCTATCCAACTCTGCTGGTTGGCATGTATCTACTAATAAGTTATTGTGTAAGTGTGGTGTAGTGTGGTTATGTCCGTGGCTCAGGGGCAGAGGTCCTGAGTTCAAGCACCTACTCAGGCAATTTTCCATCTGGTTTTCCATCTGCCTCCCACCAGCCCAGTCTGGATGCACGAGAGGGTTATAGTAGTCGTCTTGTTACGCAATGTACTACTCATGTTCCATGAATAAGATGTGCCCAGTGAAGCTCACCAGCATTTCATGAGTTGAGAACATAATTTGTACTTCTGAATTTAAACGTCTTGTTCAACAAAATACAGCTATAGAGACAACCATTACGTGGTACGGGAAAGAATGGAATAGTATCATTATTGAATAACTCTCAAGTCAAACCCCCTTAAGGCATGTGCTTACAGTCTGCATGGCTGCAGTAATATCATAAATTATCTCAATGAAATGAGTGATGAAGAACAGTTACCTGCACTTACCTATCACAAGGAGGAAATGTCTTCCAGAAATAAAATGGACAAGAAAGGCAGCTTTCTTGACACAAATTAACCTACACTATAGACACTTGGTTAACATTTTTCAGGGGGATAGGAAAACAGTCCCTGGGATAGTGATAACAAATATAATATAGTATCTGTTAATATCCATGACGCTATTCAGTTGGGACTCAAACAAATTGAAACTTTTGACAAGACGTGGCCTGAGGGCTTTGATCAACATCTTTTAAAGTTGTGAATAATATGTCCTTATATGAGTAGATATGTGAAGCTTGGAAAAGGTTAAGATATTGGACACAGAGCAGAGAAGTGACCTTTTATACCACTTCTCATGGCCATGACTCAAACAACGTTTTGGCCCATAGACTAGCATCTGAGTGATGAGTAAGACTGAAGAGGTGTAGGGGTATCAGTAGTAATCCACCATTCAGTTCTAGTCAAGGAACCAAATAATGCTGCGATATTATGCACACCAAGCAAGCTGAGACAGAACTTGACGATGAATACAATAAGTGATGACTTTTCTTTAATTGTTGGTTGACCTATAGTTCAATTTAATTAATTTTGCATGAAAATTTATGGTTTTAGGCATGTTACATAATGCTTCACTTAAGCATAAAATTAATATAGTATGCATACTGTGTGTGCATAAATACTTATTACATGAGTCAAGTGTGACTATGACAGGATATTTCAAGAGCAGGCTAATGAATTTTCATGAGCCACAAGCAGAGTGAAAATAAAGTCTAAAAGTGAAATATCTTGCTACACCATTTCTGCAACTGCCAGAGTGTAAAAAGTTGTCTATTCTATGCAAGATATCCAATATCTAATAGTGTTGGCTATAACACTCCCAAGTGCTAGTTCTCCCCCCCCCCACATACACACACACACACTCACACACACCTTTAGAATGTACTCTGACCTAGTTGGATAATGTTGCTTTTTTAATTTTTTAAAATTTGTTTTGTTTAGACTGGCTGCACTTGACTACTAGTTGCCGCTTAGCTAGCTATATCGTTTGCTTATATTTTCCTTCATCATAAAGTGGTTTAGTCAGTTCTTCCCAAAACAACACATTGTATTGTAAATAGACACAAGTAGCTAAACAGTCTAATGGGATATTGAGAGGGCCTGCCGGATTATGCTCGAATATTTTTAGAATTTTCTTTTTTTATTCTAAAAAATTGTATTATTCCATAAATTTTCGTACTATTCTCTTATTATTCCAATTAGAAAGAAGTGAAATAATGTTGATTGCAGCAGCTAGCTGTATAAATAGGTACGTCATGAAATGAATGAGTAAAACTATGAGACTCTCCTACTGTTATACTGAATTACTCGACATAGAGGATTCAACATAGCTATCGTTTAGTGAAACCCTTGAACATCTAGTAAAACTGTTCAATGAATGGTAAAAACATGCTCTGGTGCAGCTGAAATAAGTTCAATTGTGAGAAACCTTACCAAACATTTGGGGAATAATTGGATTAGGGAATTAAAGAATTTATATAATATGCTCTTCTCTTCAATTCCTAGGTTTATAATTTACATTTTTTGTCAATTCTGATGCAGAGTATGATTGTTGAGTTGCTCAAGAAAGAACCCATTTAGCATAGCTAATTCTCGATATTACTTGCCGACTCTGAGCCTGAGCTGACAGCTCTGCCAGTACTTCAAACTCTTCCCATTTTGAAAGTACAATACCAGAGTGGCCAATACTAACCCCAGCTGATTTAATCAGGTGATGAATATCTACCTTATAACACATTTCTAAATGCTTATGTCCTTTAGTTAGTTGGACCATATGGACTGATTATTTTCGTTTTCCCTTTATTATTCTTTTATATGCTTATGTTATTCTAGAATTATTCCACTATGCTATTTCATGTCTATTATTCCAGTAAAAATGCTAGCATAATCTGGCAGGACCTTGATGGCTCCATGTAGATATTGATGTTTACGTAAATTTTTTGTGACTTTCCTCAGTGAGCTGATCATTTCATAATGTGTTGTTAGTTTAATAATTATAATATTTTGGGACTTAATTTCAATTTGGGTTCCTTTAAATGTTTATAAATGTCACAGTGATTTTGGATGTCATGAGGGCTAGCCATTTTTCTACTAGAAGATTGCAAGTGAAACTTGCTTTGGATTGGAAAGTAGCTACAATGTCTGAAGTGAAACTAATTCTATTATTGCTTCTAGTTACTAAAGGTGAGCACACTTTATTCATTATATTTTGATGATATTATACTGGAAATTAATGGGGGATAATGTCTATCTGTTAGTAGTCGACTCATTTTCTATTTTAATTTATGTTGAAGAATAATAATAATTCTTTTTGTGATAGAAAGCATGTGTATGTTAGAAAGTAGTGATATCTATATATAGGGGTGTTCAATTATGGGCAAGTAGTGATTTCTCTGATATATTTTCTTAGTTTCTTTGGTACCTTCAAAATTAGTATTGAAGTCTCTCCCTGATATACTATTCAGACTACGTAACCAAAGTGTAGTGCAGGGATCAGTCATCTGGTTCTATTGCAAGGTCAATTCATCCTCTCACACTCTGAGAATAATGTGGAATAAAAATGGAGGACCACTGGTACAAGATGCTCCTCATATTAGGTTGAGGATGACCAACACTTCTTCTTCCACCACCTTACTTCTAGTGCTAGATAATGTAGCCCCTTCTGATGTTGGTCTCTATCAGTGTTCTGTCCAGGAGGGAGAAGACATTGTCACTGGAGATACACTCAATTTGACAGGTTATTACAATATTGACATTACAACAGTGATAATTATTTTGTGTATTTCTTATTAGTTATGCTGTCTAGCATTCCAGGGGTTTTAAGAATGGCTTGTCAAGACCCTCTTACCAGTGGTCTCCATGCCAATAGGACAGGAGCTATAGATGGGGAGAATATTACATTAACCTTTACTGCTGGCCATGTTGGAGATGGAAATAACTCTTATTCCATTCCATCAGTTCAATGGTTTAAGAATGGACTCCCAGCAGCTGCACAGCCTATGAATACTGCAGTTGGCATGAATGGACGGTTGAAGTCTGTTCTTTCATTTACCTTCTCTGCACCAGATGTGGGTGTGTATCAGTGTACATTCACTGACACCAGTTCTCACATGTTTATCTCAGTTCCACTTCGAATTGATTCAGGCAAGTTTTTAAAAAATTAACTCGTCTTTGTGGAATAATGTACTCTAATGCTGTGTCATCATTTCCTGTGTGGTTTAACCTTATGTCATTTATTGTGCGGTTATGTTTCACTTCTTTCGCAACTTACATTTATACCTTTGACTTTGTGCATTGGGGGGTTCGGTATTGTTGCTTGAAAGATTATTAAAACATTGATAATTCTACATGGTGGCAGCGGTGGGATGTCTTCCTTGCAATTACGCCCTCCAGAAAATTTTGACTTTAAATGGCCGAAGTGGAGACGTCGCTTTCAGCAGTTCCGTGATGCTTCTGGGTTAAGTGCAGAAGATGACACTCGACAAGTTAGCACACTTCTGTACTGCCTTGGCGAAGAAGCCAACGATGTCCTAGCCTCCACGCATATCTCAGAGGAAGACAAGAAAGTCTTTTCTAAGGTGGTAGAGAAACTCGACGACTACTTCAAAGTCCGTCACAATGTGATATTCGAAAGAGCTAGGTTTAACCAGAGAAATCAAATGCCTGGAGAGAGCACTGAAAAGTACATCGCGGAGATATACCGGTGCAGAAAACTGCAAATTTGGAGCACTCAAAGACGAACTCATATGAGATCGCCTGGTGGTTGGAATCCTTGACAAAAAGACCTCTCAACAACTACAGATGGATTCAGAACTTAGCTACCGTCGAGAAAGCGAAGAAAACCATAAGGCAAAAGGAAGCGCTTCAAGAACAAGGCAAAGAATTGGAGAGCGAAAAGAGAAAGACAGAGTCTTTGGAGGAACTAGAAAAAACTATCGCTGAGTTACAAGCTTCTATGGATGAGCTTAGGAGAGAGAAGGGAAAAGGTCACAGAGGAGGACCGTGGCAGCAAGGAGGAGCTGGTGGTAAACTGATAACATCAAAGTCGGCAACTTGCTCTCGCTGTGGTTATGGTCAGCACAGTTGTGGAGGGAGGTGCCCAGCTGCTGATGCTAGATGCCACAAGTGTAACAGGAAAGGCCACTTCAGCTCAAAGTTCAGAAAGAGTTGGAACATATGGAGCAAATGGGAATTATTCGGAAAATTTCAGAGCCAACTCTGTGGTGTGCGGGGATGGTAGTGGTACCAAAAAAATCTGGGGACATAAGAATATGTGTTGACCTACAACCGCTAAATGAAAATGTTGTGAGAGAAATCCACCCGATCCCTAGTGTTGATAAGATTTTAGCTCAACTTGCTAGAGCAAAGCTCTTTAGCAAACTGGATGCTAACAGTGGGTTCTGGCAAATCCCATTAGCTAAAGAATCCCTACCCCTTACCACATTTATAACTCTGTTTGGTAGATATTGTTTCAACAAGCTCCCATTTGACATCTGTAGTGCCCCGGAAGTGTATCAAAAGAATATGAGTCAAATTCTGTAAGGTTTACCGGGAGTTCTGTGTTTAATTGATGACATTCTCATTTTTGGACAGGATAAAACTGAACACCTCAATGATTATGTGATACACTCACACGTCTACAACAGGCCAACGTCACGCTTAACCCAAAGAAATGTCGTTTCAACCAACAGTCACTGAAGTTTCTTGGCCACATAGTGGATAGCCAGGGAATACGAGCAGACCCGTGCTATTGAGAACATGGAAATGCCCAAATCAGTTACTGACTTGCGAAGATTTATGGGCATTGTCAATAAGCTTAGAAAATTCTCACCCAATAAGCAGATCTTGCCCAGACATGGGGCCCAGCGCAGGACAAAGCATTCCTAGAAGTCAAACAAGAACTTGCTTGCGCACCCATTTTGGCTCTTTATGACCCAAGGTTAAAGACTAAAATTATGTCAGATGCATCATCTTTCGGTCTTGGGGCCGTTCTAATGCAAGAACACCAGGAAGAATGGCAACCAGTAGCCTATGCTTCTAGGGCTATGTCTGACACTGAACGCCACTATGCTCAGATTGAGAAAGAGGCTCTTGCAATCACATGGGCGTGCGAGAAGTTTTGCACCTAGTGGGAAAAATAGTCAACTATCAGGAGATAGTGTTGCCCCTGATACTCAAAGAGGTCGGTTGCTACCATTTGCCATGGGTATTCCGGCAATGGTGAAGTCATGACGGGTTCTCTTCGGGGCCTGGCATTTTCACAACATGTTGTACAATTTTGAATCAACCCTTTCAGATGACTTGTAATCCCTGGCCACCACACTGAGCTTTTCATCCGAAGTAAACATCATCCTATTCCCTGATGACCCTGATGGATTTTCTCAAGTGTTTCCCTCTGCATTTTTTTTTTGGCAACAATTCTGCAGTTGAAAAATCCTCACAACCGAAAATGATTGTTTCTCTTTCCAATATGGCTTTAGCTCAGGAGGAGTTGCTTCTTTATTAGGCCAACCAGCGCTACAAAATTCTCTTATCTGTTTGCAAATATCATCCTGTTTCTGGGCGTCACTATAAGCTGCCAATCTCTTTGAACTGGCGGGCAGATGATAAAACAAAGTGTTCCATGTCATTTATAACAGAATTCGATGACGCACTTTCAGGAGCTCGAGATAAAACATCTGCATTATACAACAATTTCCCTGGTACATGCTCAATCGTATATGAAAAGTGACTGAGACGTAATTGAAATCGGATCAGGCGAGGCGGTAATGAGTCCAACTGTTTCGTTGAAAGCAGTGGAACTAGAGGCTTGTGGTCAGTCCACCAGGAATGTCAGGCCCATAAGGTACCCTGAAGTCAGTAAAATATCAATAATAACATCAGCTGCAGTTATCAATATAATGAAAGGAGTTTTCGCCAGGTATGGGATCCCAGAGATTGTTCGCAGTGACAATGGGCCCCAGTACTCTTCCCATGAATTTGCATGATTTGCAGACTCATATGGATTTCAACATTTGACTAGTAGTTCGTATTTTGCACACAGTAACGGACAGGCTGAGAGAATGGTACAGACGGTCAAGAGGCTCTTATTGAACTGCTCAGATACATTTATGGCACTGTTAACATACAGAGCCACTCCTCTTGCATGGTGTGGATTGAGCCCGGCAGAGCTTAGCATGGGTAGACAGATCCGGACTACCGTTCCTCAACCTCTGAAATACCTCGTACCTACTTGGGGAAACCAACCAGAATTCCGGAAGAACTATAAACAGAAATCACATTTTGATCAGCAACATCGAGTCCGAGAAGCCTTCGATATCCCTAACAATACAGACGTGTGGGTACGAAGTGGTTAGGGGCACAGTGACACGGCAAACAGATGAATCCAGTTCTTATGTTGTGAACACTTCATCGGGAGGTATCCGACGCAACAGGAGTCACCTCAGCATGATGCCACCGCTCTCGGAACAGGTCACCAAACAGTCACCTCAAGTAACAACATCTCCTCAGTGATCTCCAATCAGGACCAGATCACATACAGGAACAGCTATAAAGCAACCAGAATACCTACGATTTTGAGAAAGGGAGATGTGGAATAATGTACTCTAATTCTGTGTCATCATTTCCTGTGTGGTTCAACCTTATGTCATTTATTGTGCGGTTATGTTTCACTTCCTTCACAACTTACAATTATACCTTTGACTTTGTGCATTGGGGGGGTTCGGTATTGTTGCTTGAAAGATTATTAAAACATTGATTATTCTACAGTCTTGTCCTTTAATTATTAACCAATTTCTATATCACTGACTTCATTTCTCCCCAGTATATTTTGGTATACTTTATGTTCTATCTCATGGCTTGAATGATTTGTGAGAATTAGTTTAGTTTATGTTACTACCTTAATTGCCCTATAGTTAGATGTTTTGTAAGGAAGTAATATTGAAAAACAACAACAACAACAACAACAAAAAAAAAACGGAAGAAATATGGTCTACAAGTGAAACATTTTGTCAAAATACCAATATATAGGTGAGAGCAATATCTCAATTTATAGACTGTAATAAATTATATAAACAGCCATTACTGCTCTTAATTTCCTTACAGAGCGAGTAGTTACATTTTCATATATTGACTTGCTATTTATATGTATCTTATGATATAAACCCTGTAAGCTTTGTATATTTGTGCTTGTGTAATTCTTGAATACTAGGTAATGCAAACATTCCCAAGAGAGTATCTGCAGAAGTCATTTTTCTTATCCCTCCTGAAAAACTAGTGCTGGAAGTCACAAGTCAGGGACAATATGACAATATAGTGTGGAATCGAAATGCATTCACACTGGGCTCCTCAAAAGCCCCTGCACTGCTTCGCGAATTTGCTCACTTTTTTGAAATGTTCATCCGTGAGCCAACTACTCCCAGTGACTTTGGAGTCTATTATATATTCTATTCTGGATCAGCTGCAACTGGCACTCAAATAGTTGTAACTTCCCATGGTAAATCTTGTAATTTATTATTGATTTTTTTAATATAAATGTGACTGCATTGATTTTTTATTTAAATGTGACTAGTAAGGAATTGGTGGTATTCTTTTGTCTCAGGTATCTGTTAGTGTCATGGTGAGCTTACACTCATTCTGTAATGCATCTCTACATTGAATTTTGGTAATGGTGCTTTGCTAACCCCATACTAATAAAACATTAGTACAATTCATGTATTACAATTTGCACAGCAATAGGTTGCTTTAGCTCTGCCTCCATTGTGTTTTTATTCTATTAATTACACAGTAAACTCCTACACTGTCGGGCAAGTTGCAAATGCTGCAGTGCTAGAAGGAGGCAGTTTAAATATCTCTTGTACTTCCACGGGAGGGCCGGTACCTTCTGTCTCGTGGACTCTCAACAATCATGCCACCTACTTCAATCAAACTGACATCTTGATAAAGGAAAACTTTTCTTCACCAAATTCAGTGATTCTTGGTAATGTAACATCAACGCTGCATGTGGTCAATGCTCACTATCCGACTCACGATGGGAGATACAGGTGCACTGGGAGCAACTCTTTAAGAACCTCCAGCAGTGCAGAGATAAGACTTTTAGTGCAAGGCAAGTAGGGGTTCACTATATTTCTAGATACCCTAAAATAGCAAGGACACAGTGAAATATTATATATTCTATGTACGTATACAATATAAATATCATGCATATACATACTCTTTCTCAATGCACATTCAATTATCACATTATTGTTAAGTATGCTGCTGCAATCAGTTCTACTAAACAATACAGTAGCTTTAGAGGTCAAAACTATTGAATTTAATTCTTGGTGGCAACATAGATATTCACATACCCTACCTTTCTTTAAATCTTTGAATTTTTAATAACCATATAAAGTGTGTGTGGGTTTTGATTGCATTACATATAAACTTATATTTTATATAGTTATCCCAGTTGTTGAAGTTTCAGTCCATTACATTGGTGAAATCACAGCTATACTTTCATGCACTGTCGTCAGAGGGAATCCAAGTGATTACAATTATAAGTGGATATTCAATAGTGAAGAAAATGTCATTAGTGGAAATCTGCAGTTAATCGTGACAAATTTCTCAGTAGAAAAATCGGGAACATATTTTTGTCATGTGAATAACCAAGTAGGAACTGGTATTGGACGTGCTGTTGTTACTGCTGTAGGTAAGCTACTTTGAATAAACATTTAAATTGACTAAATGTAGAATAAACCAAAGGGGTTGGCTAAAGCCAGGGGTCCTATGTTCAATTCCTGGCAACAACTGAGATTTTCTTTACATTTACCTTTGTTTTTTTTAGATCTCGTTGATTGAGAAAGGTTCATTCTATTCTTTAAGATGGGTCTGAACTTGATAATTGATAATTTCCAGTCTAATGTGCTAGTAAATTTTACAATAACTGCCGTAATCACTTGTAAACAATACTCATTCACACTCCCTGGCATACTGGTCTTATTGTGAAGTAAAGGATAAGTAGTTTATATAGAAAACTTTTGGGTTAAATACGTATTTCAGTGTTTTGCACATAAATTGTAGAAATATGGAAGAATTTTGACTTGTGGTCAAGTAATATCATTGCTTGAGATAGACCTTCCATAGAAAATTCTTTCCAATTATTCTAAAGGCCTTTTACTCTAAACAATATGGACATTCATAATTTCATGGTACTAATTAAAAAACAACAACTATCAATTCATGATAGATAACCATCAAGCTTTTCCTAACTTTATGGCTAGGCACACACATCCTTCTAAAAAACACCAGCACTATCATCCACCTCAGAAGGTACCAACTTGAGAAAGGTTCATTCTATTCTTTAAGATGGGTCTGAACTTGATAATTGATAACTTCCAGTCTAATGTGCTAGTAAGTCTGGCTCAGGGACTAATTTATAATGACTCTGATAACTCCTATTTATATTATGTTTCTTTTTTATCGCACCCATGTCACTAATTATGTAGTTACAGATACTGTCATGGTGAATATGGTGGATAATGAAGAAGATGTAACTAAACCTTACCTCACAATAACTGTGGCAATATCAGTCTCCATTCTTCTCTCCCTCGCACTGATAGTTGCAATCCTGGCCTGTATTTGGTACGTTATAATAGAACCCAAGGGGATGGGCAGGTGCTCACTATTGAGAATTATTGTAGCTGTATTGCATCATTTGGTTTCAAATACTATATGAAATTGATAAGTATCAAATTCTTCACAAGTATTTGTGTTGTCCTCTCTCTCTCTCTCTCTTTTATTCATTGTGTCCTGTTCATATAGTTGGACTTCCCTAAAAGGAAGAAAATCAAATTCTAAGCATCCATTAAATGACCATCAAGTGCCTTCCACTGACAATCCTCAACAACATAGTAACACTGATCACACTATTCCTGACAACAACCCTGTTCAACTCGGAGCAGAATATGAGGGTTTCTCTCTAACAGAATGCGAGGCATATCAAGTCATTAATGAGACTTAGAAGTACATTAAAACATTAACAGCATGAATTGGTATGTTCTATGCATTTCATACTTATATATTATTCAAATAATCCTTCTGTTTAGTGTAGTTAATCTATTTTTTCCCCAATTGTGCACATAATTAGTGTGGTTATAGTCCCATGTGATGAAAGACATTGGATGTGGCATTGATAGATAACCTTACATATCACTGAAGGATTGCATAGCTTGTGCTTCACATAATAGTGATGAATAATTAAATTGTCCCACGATTATGATCATCACTATATTATTATTATGACGAAATTATTGTTATTGTGCTTCGAAATGCATAATTTCCTTGAGCTAAGATTGCCCAGCAAAACTGGAATGATAGAATAAAAAATATCACTCAAAAAACTTATCAACTATCACTAGCATTTAAGTAGTATAGTGCCAGGTGAGGTGATACTACTCTGGCTCAGATAGACATGAATATCATTATAATCAGGTGATGTGGTAAGGTGTGACAGTTTTATCAAGTTGTCACAGTTTTATCAAGTTGTCAGTCTTTCCTGCTGCTGCTGGCTGTTGCTCTGGTCTGCTAGAGACTTGAATGATTTCAGATAAGATTGAGTTGACAGCAGTTAAACTTACTCTACGCATTAATATATAACTAAGAAAGGTAGTGTCATAACTTTTCCTGGATTTTGTATGTATGTAATTTGTATATGTATTTTCATACTTGTCTGCACAAGATTTAGCAACAAAAAGATCTGGGCACAAAGGTAATTTCTAGCAGAGGGTAATGCTAGCAGAGGTTAGTGGGGTGAGGTTGAATAACTGGGTGTTTAGAATGAGTAATTTCATAATTGTAACAGATGAGAAGAGCATCACTATATTGCAAATGCTGGTATAGGCGTATTACGCTTACCCATTTGTAGAGACCACGAGATAAGTACTCAAATGAATCATCGTCAAGTTAGCTATAGTTACTTTAGTATCCATTTTTGTATTTTGTGGTTTAATGTTTGATGCTTTGATAATTTGTTACTATATGAACTTTCCTGCCCCCAAATATCTAGTTCTAAATAGTAACCAGCACATGAATATGTTTCAATTCAAAGATAGGTTTCTGTTTTGCTATTATTCTGATCATATACCAGTTCAGGTAAGAATGTGTATGATTATTATAATTGTAAAATTAATTTTATTCATAATTATTTTTATAAGGTTTTTTGTTAGATGGGTACGAAAATTGAAGCTATGTATGTCACACAGATGCAGCATCAGAACAGTGGACAGAATTGGAAAGAAGCATGGTGCCACTGTGTTGCTGTGGAAAGTCCAGCTATTAAGAACATTATTGAATAAGGAATTATAGCTTGGGATAAAAACAACAACAAAAACTATGTGATTAATATCATAATTTTTTTAGTCCCAAGGTAGCACTATGGCTAATATTAATATTGCTAAACCATATGAGGAAAATGAAAAAAAAACTCTAAAAGAGGCATCGAAAGGTTGTGATTATTTAATTAATTTGCTGATCAGTTTCATCATCTTCTGTTTGGTGGGGACATGCTTACATATAAGCATGTTAGAGGAAGTAATGGTATTCGAAGCTACTCAGCAGTAGTGGTAGACTGGCACACTAAAGTTTGCTTGATAGGAGTAAGTTAAAAAAAGATATATAGCTATAAATAAATAAATCTGTAGGTAATATGGAAACGACTCTATTATTGTGTTTCTGTCAGAGACCTCAACATAGTGTACATTGAAGAAATATATTTGCTAAAAGGGAGTTAATATTTGTGACGATTTTTTGTAAAAGGGAGTTAATATTTGTGAAGATTTTTTGTAAATTGGAGTAGTGTATAAATATTATATTAAACTCAACTGCAGTATTAACTATCAATCGAGTCATTATAAGCACAGCCATTATTTAGTTAAACACTAAAAGTTGAATACAAACCCAAGTGCTCAATTGCTTTCTTTGTGTCTACTTTTAACACTGGAAATAAAGTTTGCACTAATTCAAGAAGTTCATCTCTATTTTTTATCTTTCTTTCTTGCAAGCAATGGGAGTCGTCTTCACTAAGATGACTAGAATCCTTAATGATTAAAGCTCTGCCATCTGGTAAGGTGTATGTACATATCCTCAGTGAGCGATGAAATGGAGAGATATCAGGATTGGTATAAACCTCATCAAAGAACTCATCAAAGTAACTGAATTCTCTAGGTGTCAAATTAACCTTGCATATTCTCCGCTTGACACCCGGTAGGAACAAGGGGTTGGGTGAATCTTTGAGACGATATTCAAAATTTACTACCATAGACTCCTCGTCACGCGTTAAGAATACTGATAAGTATGAATTATTATACTGTTGAGATTCTACTTCCCCATCTAAGCACATTGGATCAAATGTAGGATATCCTACGCCGGCATCAACAAGGAACTTGTCTCCTGGTTTCTCCAAGCCAACAATGACAACTAAAATGTGGTTGTTTGGATGATAGATGTCACCAGCAACGAAATAAGTTTGGTATCCAAGTGCATCCAAAAGGTACTTGAAGAATACATTCATCACATAGCACAATCCTCCTTTGCCAGATATAATTAATGTCTTGATTTCTTCAAGTGAAGGCCTAAGAACAAATCACAATAGCTAGTATAGCTATAGGCATTTCATCAATAGCTACGATATACTAATATAGCTACTATACATATTCTCTGTTATAACTTGACATTTGACATACACCAAATTCAAAATTCTCCCCCAGTTTTTTGGAATTTTCCATACTTTCTCCCAGTAAATAATCAAATCATGTTTCATAATGCTATTCTAAATTCTAAATTTGGTGCCTAAAATGTCCATCAAAACTTGTTTAAAATAGCAAATAAAAAAATTACGTACATCATTCTAAATTTTAGTGTTGTTTAATATTATTTGCTATTCTCAATGTCTGGTTGATGGCCCCTAAAGCTATCACATATGGCAAATTTTCTACAGAAGTGACATTTGGTTATTTTGGTGTTGTCATGTGGGAGTTTCTTTTGCCGAGTTAATATGGAGACAATGATTAGAGTGATATAGCTAGACCATCATATTACAACATTACTGATGTGTCTATGTAGTCCTCTTGGCATTAATGGTAAAACATCTTATCACTCTAACTTTCTTTAGCTGATAGCTAATTAGCAAAAAAAATAAAAATTAAATAAACCAGAAACCACTATGGGTGGATGCACATAAAATACTGGCATTATTCTCAATGCTGTTAGTTATAGAAAACAACAACAACAACGTGCTGGCATAATTAATGACAGAGCTAGAGTGAGAGAGTCTCACATAGCCACTCCCTGTTCCACGAGTAGAAAAAGGGTGTGGCTAAAGAGGCTGCGGCTCTCTGTGCGAGATTGGGGTGAGGCCAAAAAAATAAATATATATTTGTATTCCAATACTATCGGGCAAATCTCAATCTCTATACACCTACCTATGCCTCGCTTCCAAAGGAGTAGATATCAAAGTAGCGCTTTGAAATGGAACAGTGCAAACATACGATTTTATTAGAAGGTGAATGAAATGCTTAGGATTCTCATTTCTTTGTGCCCAGGCTTTCGATAATCGTAGCACATCCTGTACATACGATACAGCTTCACTCTGAGAAAGCATCACACTAAATTTGTGTCTGCTGGCATACGACCCTTTACCTTCAATTATTGGGGGGGGGGGGGGCTACGCTTGCTAAATCTCGACCTTTTACCTTGTATGCGTTGAAGATTTGAGATTTTAGTTGCGGTGCTATAAAAGCAGCAGGTTAAAAGCTTAATGTTATACAGCAGAGAGGGGAAGTAAGTAAAACCTCAAGACAACAGCTGACAAGAAAAAAGAATAACACTTTGCAGTGTAATCTAACTGTGAACTATTTCTGGGTGACACTTAGTGTAAAGTTCACTTGCTAATTATGCAAGTATCTTAGCTCTATTCTTGTTTTATTCTAAGGCCATATCCAAGTTTAGTGTTATAAGTAAGATAGGCATCCCACTCACATCAGTAGCTACACACTTTAAAAATTGTTTCTTCACAATTGCTTACAAAAAACAACATTGCTTAAACTGCAAAGTGTTTCTGGTTGTTGTTTTTTGTGTGTGCTGTTATCTTGAGGTTTTTACATCTTTATTACACAGAGAAATGATGCTCTGCTGTGATGGAAATACACTTTTAGCTTCTAACCTGCTTTTATAAGGATTGAAGACTATCAGTAAGTAGCTAATTGACTTTCACTTTGAAATAACTTCCACTTTTATACTGCTGCATCTCAACCTAACTTGTTGTTTTGGCCTCACTTTTGATGCATTTTTTACACTCTCTCTTTTACTCTTTCCTTTCCAGCTCAATTTTCATGAGAAATGTGGCATACAATTTTTAGGAGCCGATTGATCTTTAAATAAAGCTATAGCACAACCAAAAATAGATGTTGATTTCCTGACATTTAGTGTGGATTATTATTTCAAAAGTGAGACTGATAATATTCAGAAATCAGTGTCTCACAGGACAAAAGTTTACAACACTCTTGTATTTTATTCTTTTGAATTTGCTTTGTGGCAAGTTTAACAGAAACATAGACTTAGAGTTTCCAAGATGTTGGCTGTCTATGTTGTTGGCAAAACACCTTTCATGATATAATAAACAGTAAGCATACCCTCCAGTATAATCTTGCTGTATACATTGTGTTTATTATAGCTATCATCACGGGAGTTCGACCTCAGTTGACCCCCTGAGGAGGACGACTTTGGCAAGAAGTCGAAATGTTGGGTTAAGTTTAATTAACATAATATTCGCTGTTAGAATGAGAAATTTGCTGCTATTATAATTTCCTTGTTATACCGGTTGTGCTCCAATTTAATAATGTCTATTATGAAAATTGAATGTGTGCAGTCAATAATAGTTACAACATCTAAAAAATGAATTTAAAGTTTAACTTAGGAGCCTGAATGAAACCAACAATTTGAAACTTAGTGGAATGAATACTTACTAAGTTAGACAAGATTAGAAGAGATGCTTTAGCTAACAATGGTTATAAAGTTATACTACTGCTGTATCAGTGTGACACAGGCTTGTGCAGTTGCTAAACAATCAGGTCTAAATACAACACTGTGTTGCAACCCATGTCTTAGCCCTAGCCCCACAGTCACATTGTTGCCCACTGGTCTAGCTCATGTACCTTCTAAAAAATATCTATTATGCTCATATTATGTCAACATAAGTTGACTATCTAATTATACAAAAAATGCCGGCATATTCTTATGCCTAAACACAATAGAAGTGTTGTTTCCAATAATATAGAGTTGCTTATTAAAATCAATAATTGTGAATTGTTGCATAATGTATTACTAAACATGCCACAAAACTTCAATAGCTACCCAATTCATTTCCTTTTTGTAATAGTTTCACAATGAACAGTTAAACCAGCAAGTACAATGCGCACTGTTTTAAAGCCAGTCTTGTTATGTTGATATAACAGTTAAAGCCTATCAAGTGCCAATTTTTCCTTGCTGAAGAGAATATTGAGTGGCCTATTGTCATTACTTGTTTTGACTTCAATGATTTGGCTCTCTGTATTCATCGTTTGGCTATTGAGCCTTGGAACTGTGATACAAGCTCAAAGTGAGTGTAATAGTGTTTCTTTATAATTAGCTAGCCAGGCCTCGAATCAATAACCATGTTTTAACTTATCATTAATATTGCTTCATTTTGATGTGTTAGTCTATCCCACTACATACTCCTATGACTCCAACCTGCAGTCAGTGCCACCTAGCAATGGATCCTCTCCCCTCAGATACTGCATTGGCTCCACTACAAATGGTGCCATATTGACATGTAACAACCCACAAGTCAACAGCATTCTATTTGATGCCATCATTCCTTGTCTGTGTGGCACTACTACATGGGCAAGCCAGTTGCTGTCTCTCACAACCAACACCGGTTTTATTGATATTACATTCAACTTTAATACTACTTTAAATTATATTGGAGTACAAAGAATGGAAGTTTCAATTTTTAACTGTCCACAATGGGGTATGGGAGTAAGCAGCATAACTGTTGCATATGGAGGGTCGACTCTAGTGGTTCTAAATACTCACTCTTCTCCTTCTTGTAGCTCTCTAATAACTGCATGCACTGAGCAAATTTCAACTACCAATTCCATTTTCAACCTGAGATTCCAACTCAGTCAAAGCTCTACTTGGCTACTTGTGGCAGAAATTAAATTCTACAGTTTGATAAAACCCAGAAGCTGTCAGATTAGCGAACAAACATGTGGTCGTTTTGAAATGATTCCAGCTCCTTCTGAGAACACTACCACCCAACCATCTTTCTCTACTTCCAAATATCCAACTACAAGTTATTCCATCAGCCATTCAATATCAACTACAGAAGAAGAGCTGGGCACAACTTCTGAGCCTCATTGCTCGTTGTTTCCTAGTTATATTGTTTTGGCTATGGCAATTGTTTTCTCTTGTGTTCTCACATCTATTGTCTCAGTTCCACTCACTGCTCTCATCACTAGGAAACACTGCTCCACCAGAACTACAACGAATCAAACTTTGGGGTTGAATCCTACATTAGAACAGGATAAGATTTCCACTGGAGAAAAGTCTCTGGAGCTGAAGGAGCAAGTAGATAGTGAGAATGAAGTACTGAATCACATTTATGCTCCAGTGAATGTCACCTCTCACGCTGTTGAAGTGACACAGAATGAATCTTACAATGTGCTGAAAGGACGCAATAACTAATTCTCAATTATGCAGTAATAGCTAATAACTGATAACTTTTAGTATTTATAGTAACATCAAAATGCATAACTCCAGAAACATAATGTTTCTTTTCACTTTTTGGCCTATATCAGTATATTATATGAAAACTGCACACTGAAACCTAGGAAAACAAGAAGCAAAATCACCAGCAGAGTTCCAGCTATCAACTAGTATAATTCCATTAATAATTGAAACAAGAAAATAAAGACTGTAACCCAGTTGTCTGAAATCAGTATTGAGCTAAAAAATAGGTAATTTTGTGACATTTTTAGTGCCTTTCTTGTAGCAGCTACAAAAAATAATGAAATACACACATGACCGTTCTAAAAATAGATTGCTCACAGCAGTAAATATAAGGAGTCTTTAGGCGAAGGCCAACTATTGCTGCAACTGTTTCAGGCAGCAAGTTAGATCTGAACGAGCTTTGGAAGCAACAAGAATAATAGAAGTTTCTGAGTTCAAGTAGACAGTACGGAGGTAAACTACAGCCCCATAGGCCAGCGATGAGGCATCCGAGAAACCATGTAGGTGTTGAGAGACAACTGGCAAATCCAGTGGTACAGTTCGTCTGTCTATAGGATGTGTTGCAAGCAGAGGCAAAGTAGACGTCCATGTATTCCAGGCTGAGGAAACCTCTTCAGGAACAGGAGTATCCCAGTCAAGATGTAGAGACCACAAGCGCTGAAGTAAGAGTTTCGCTGGTATAATGGCAGGAGTAAATAGGCCAAGCACATAAAAAACCTTTGCCGTCATAGAAGCAATTAAACATTTCGTTATGGGGACATCATTAGGAATTTTAGGAACTGCAATGTGAAGTTGATCGGTTTGAACATTCCAGTGTATCCCTAACGCTTTCGAAGATGAAAGGGGGTCTTGGATGTGAAGGTCAGCAGATTCTCTAGGTTGTTCTGGAACTGATTCAATAAAGGCACTGGAGTTGCTGCACCACTTTCGTAGTGTCATTCCTGCAGTGGTGAGCAGGTCACAGAGCTGTTGGCAGAGATTTGAGGCATCTTTAACAGTGGCAGCACCGGTCAAACAGTCAATCAACATAAAAAGAAATCCTGATAGCATTAGCAGCTAGAGGAGATTCATTCTCCTTCGGGTCCGCCAGTTGCCGAAGAACTTGTGATGCCAGGTAGGGTGAACATTTTACACCAAAGGTTAACCTCTTCATTTGGCAATCATTGAGTTTACCGTTTTCAAGGCGTACAAGAAACCTGTGCAGGTCACGTTCAGATGGGTCAAGAAGAATCTCACCAAACATCTTGCTGATGTCAGATGACATTGCAACTGGGTAAGTGCGAAACTTGTGCAAGATTGAGGTGAGCAGAGGGTACAGATTGGGTCCTGACAGAAGTTGATTGTTGAGTGAATTGCCAGTGGAGCTCTTTGCAGAGGCATCAAACACAACCCTCAGTTTGGTTGATGTGGAGCTTTCCTTGACTACTCCATGTGTGGGTAAGTAATAAGCTTGGGTGGTGGGCTGAATGACTTCTGCAGGCGGTACCAACGCGGCATGATCCAATATGAGGTATTCACGTAACATGGTCTCAAATTGTGAAAGGCTTCCTTTGCGTCGTAGAGAACGCTCATTCTGCATATACCAATGCACAGCTGTGGGACAAGAAGTACCGAGTTCGGGAGGGTTTAATTCTTTGGAAGTTTCACAGAAAAACGACCACTAGATGTTACTTGGTATGTATCCTTAAAGTGTGTCACTGCCTGCTCCTAATCAGGTGAAAGATGGCGAGTGTGAACATCAGGAATTTGATCCAAAGCTAAGTTGAAGAAGTGAGAGAAAAAGAGTGAATTTAAATTCTTTTTATTACAGAGTACATACAGAAATTGAAATTTCTTATCTAATTATGCATGGATTACACCTGTCATTTTTCTGTCCTCCGTGTTCAGGGGTCGTAATCCCTGAGCTGGAGGTTGGTACTGGATCGAAGGACCAGAGCCCACCATAAGCTATGCCCAGCTTCAGCAAGTTGACGCCCCACGGCTAGTGTGTGGCGAGCAACCGGATACTATGCCGGCATGGTAGGACTCAACCACAGCAACAAGCCACTAGCAGGTAACGCGGTCTGCATTCACTGAGCTTGACTCATGATGGACTAATTTTCCCAAGACAGCATATATATGGGATGACATGGTACAGTTTGTGGTGGTTCTGGATGGATCATGAATATCATGAATATCATTAGATGATAATGAATTGATGTAGCACATGTTAGTTTATTGTTTGCTAAAGACTTCTCCTTGTTCAGGTAGCTAGACCTGAACACTCCCACACCCCCAAAAAGTTTACTCCATTGTTTAAATTTTTTATTTATTTTATAATAAGCGCCAACTTTTCCGCAGAACATAACCAGTTAAACTTACAAATTTTAAATTGCCCCAATACATTTTTATCAAAAAAAATACACATTCATTTTTAATTATCTAATGTTATTAGTATTGTCTATATATTTGTATATAACATTTGATTGGGGCAACTTCATTTCTCCTGCAATAAATTGAGACAATTATATATAATGACAGTAACTCCTTAATATTTCATTATTTACAAGTATAATTATGCCAATTCATTTTTTTCTTTAATAATCTAAATAAAACAAATGCACCAGCTAATAAATTTTTGGGAAAATGCAGTGTGTTACCAAAAATTGTAGAATTCAAAAAATTTTTTTAGGCATTGTCATCCTCATGGTATTATTGCATGTGCCTCAAACTATTTCACTTTTATTAGCCAGTTGTGCACCCAACAGTTTGATATGTACTAGATACAGTATTTTTTTTAATGATAACATTTTACCTTGCTCGTGTTTTGTCTTTACTTGTATAAACCATAGTCTTTTTGTTCAAATTACTACTAAGCGGCAAATTTCCATTTCCCCCAACTAGAACAGATGCTGTTAGGTAATATTAATGAATAATACATAAACTAGTAGTGTGCTTGATTACAAATATCAAGCAAGCCTGCCTAGTTATAAGGTTACATAAAACTACAGTATTGTTTCTTAATATACATTAGCTTAGTTCATGCAAAACATATACCATTAGACTATTAATATTACCAAACCAATACAGAATTACTCTCTTATCTTAATTTCCTCAATAGTTAGTACATTGTAGTGTTCAATTTAAGCCATTCTGACTACCTCAATTACCAGTAACTAGTGAACAAGCTTACAGCTCCACCAAAAAAAACACAACGACCATGGCCAGAGTTATTTTGTAATTTTAGTAAACTAGTATGGAACTACGTACTTACCACAGCTTCTCCTAAGTAACGGTGGCTTCCTTAGTATTAATACTTAGCCATTCTGACTACAAGTGGTACTTGACAAACAACTAACGGCATTTAGCAGCTCCAATTATAAAATGGTGAGTTTTTGAATATACATCTGGTAAAGGGTTTTCAATGTCATAGTAACCAGTTGCAGTAACTTTTTGGACTTGAAAGACAAAAGATTCGCAGGAATTATCTGTCACTTCGGAGCCCAAAAGTAACACTTTCTTAATGATGTATCATACAATCCATACCTATATATATTATATATATATATAATAATGGTGCATGCTTGAGCACAGAAGGGCACGCGAGCCTCTGCACAAGTGACACACTTCAAAAGAATCTATCAGTCCAATTCTAATAGTATAAGTACATAGCCATTGTGACTATTATGTGTTTTAGCTAAAAAATTACAGAACTACTTTGTTACCTCATTTTTTTCGCAATTCTGATATTTTCTGTAGTCTATTATATATGTCATTCTGAGTATCTGAATTATCAGTAGCTTTAGACAACTAGCACTCTCAGCTACTAAAAAAAAGCTTGAGTTTTTGAAAATTACGTCTGGTAAAGGGTCTCAATACCATAGTAACTATTCACCATAACATTTTGAAATTTAAAAAAACAAAAAGTTCTAATAATTTACTGCACGGTGTTGTGTCTAAGTTTTTCAAACCTAAGTGCATCTGGCATTCACAAACAACCTAAGATGAAGGAGTAAACAATTTAATTTCCTTGAATGATGCGGGATCGCTAAACAGAAAGATTCTGTTTAGTGTAGGTATGGGAAGGTGTAGTCTATGGAGCAAACGCAAACAAACGAGGTTCAAAGTGTACAAAACGACATACGTACGTCCACACGTATATACAAGCAAACAAATATCCCAACTTTCAATTGGGTTACTCCTGATAGTGTCTTGCTCGCTTCACTCGCTCGCCAATTATATGCATGTAACATATATATAACATATTGATTTTCAATTTTCCACTGTTATTAATACTTAAAAGCATGTACAAAAATTTCAATGGTGTTTGGCAGCACACAAAACATATAGCAAGAAAAAACAACCCGATATGAAGTATTGTGAAAGTAGACATGATCACAGAGCAAACAAACTGCTGGTGTCAGCATACTACATTAGTCCAATTAATTGTAGAAATTAACTAACATTGACAATGTCACTATACTGAATGTATAAAGTGTTCATGTTATCTGTTGTCAATTTGATATTAGTAAGTAATACAATTATATTTATGAAGATTCTTTTAATATCTATATAGAGTTTTTTCAACTCACATAAATTATTTTGTGGTGTACTTTTGGAAGTAGTTTCTATTGGGACAAGTGGATCGATATCATATGTATCTTCTATACTAGAACCCAATTGCTGTTCTGCAGCCAAGAATGAGTCTTAGCTAACATAGTGACTTTTTGGTTTAATTTTGTGCACTTGTTGAAATGTACAGTTAGTCCAGACTATTAAATTGTGTTACTGACTACAGATAAATTTGAGGTGAACATAACAGAACTAGTTCAGGAGAAATTGGGCAATTCCATTTATACCACAATATTGGCCCAGTATGCAGGTTTTCCGGAACTATTGCAATGGTATGTCAACGGGAAGCCTGTAAGCTCTGGAAATACTATGTTTCATGTGAACTATGATGGACTAACGAATCATTTTGCTTATGGATAGTCTATTAGTATGCTCATTTTTAATCCATTGTGTCTTGTTTGGCATAGTGACTATGTGACTTAGTTTGTTGTTTTCGTTCTTCACCTAAACCAACGACTTTGGGCCTGTAATTTCTGTTAGTCGGCTGATGTTGTGATAGGAATGAACTTGAGGATGTATCATATTGGGAGTCTGGAATAGTTTTCACGCCAGAAAGAATATTTCCATCTATTATTTTGGATACTATTTTGCTAAGGAATGATTTGGAGGATAAAAGAAGATTTTGCGCATTATGGCAAGTTTAACGTGTCTTTCCACTTTGTACCGTTGACCTTTAGCATAAAGGTTCCTAAGGTTTCATTAACATCGTGCTTGAATCACATAAGAAAGGGACAGTTAAACACATTAAACTTACCAGTTGTGATCAGCGTCTTCTGTAAAGATTAGGTTGTCACATTTGTAGTGCAACTGTAAAACCCTCTGACAGCGTTGAAATGGTCAATGTGACATTAGAGGAGACAAGCAATATGGAGAAAGTCCGTTCCAAAAGTTATTGTCCATGTCTAATGTTGTGTTAATAAAAGTTAAGAGTTTGGCTGTTGGTGAAATACACTTCAACGTGACCTTTGCGTCTTATGAAACTTTCAGTAATTCAGAAACTTCTGAGGTATGTTGTCTACCTCTACTTGTAAGGATGCTAGTTTTTATAATAGTACGAATATATATAATTATGTACGAACATAATATCAATTATTGCATAATATTTTTTTGGTTTTGTATAATCCTAAAAATCTAATTCCATTATTATCTTTAACATAAAACATAAATAAAATTTAACTAGAGTATTACAATTATTACTCTTAGTTATATCTTGTGTTGAACAGGTACCAACGTTGAGTAACATTTAACTTGAGTATTACAATTGTAATTGTAACACTTGATAATGCTTTTTTATAAGTTCTTCCTACTAAAATCAATAGCTACAACAATATATTTTATCATAACAGTTTGCAATATTTAATGTAAAATTTACAGTGGTCCACTCTATGATCACAACAAAGTTATTATATCGTAAACATATTGCACATGTCTTTCCACTTTGTACCGTTGACTTTAAGCATAAATGTCCCGAAGGTTTCATTAATATCATGCTTGAATCTCAAAAAGGTATTTAGTCCGTCATAGTTCACATGAAACATAGTATTTCCAGAGCCTACAGGCTTCCTGTTGACATACCACTGCAATAGTTGTTCCGGAAAACCTGCGTACTGGGCCAATATTGTGGTATAAATGGAATTGCCCAATTTCTCCTGAACTAGTTCTGTTATGTTCGCCTCAAATTTATCTGTAGTTAATAGTATATTTTAATACTCTGGACTAAATGTATGCTTCAACAAGTGTATAAAATTAGCTAAGTAAACGTAAGAAATGGACAAACATATTGAACTTACTAGTTGTGATCAGAGTCTTCTGTAAAGATTTGGTTGTCAACGGGAAACCTGTAGGTTAAGGAATGGACACATCTACCTTTTGACAACTATTGCAATAGTTGTCATTTCCGTTGCATAGTTGTCATTTCCCGTTGACATATCATTGCAATAGTTGTCAAAAGGTAGACGTGTCCATTCCTTAACCTTACTTCTCTGTTTTCTATCCTGACCTAAACGAATAACTCCGGGAAGGAATTTTCTATTCGTCTTCTTGTTTTTATCGAGTGGCAAATTAGTTTTTGAAGAAAGTATTGAGTCTTGACTGATATAGTGGCTTGGTGAATTCGTTCGCTGTTTCCTGTCCACTCCTAAACGAATTACTTCGCTCAAAAATGTCCTATTAGTACCCTTGTTTGTATTATGTGGCAAGTTTGTTTCTGGAGAGAAGTCTGTGTCTTGACTGATGCGATGACTACGTGGCTTAGTCTGTTGTTTTCGGTCCTGACCTAGCCCAATTACTTCTGGTCTATATTTTCTATTAGTAGGCCTATCAGATTGGAAGTCAGGAATGCCATTTACATCAGAACGAATATTTCCATTTACTACTTTGGTTACTATTTTGTTCAGAGAGGTTTTAGGGGATCTAAATAGGCTATACATTTGTTGAGGGTGTGGTAACTTTAAGCTGTCTTTCCATTTGGTACCGTTAACTTTCAGCATAAAGGTTCCAGTTAACATCGTGTTTGAATCGCAAGTAGGTGTTGAGTCCATACTGGTTTACATGAAAAATAGTACCTGAGGAGCCTACAGGCTGTCCATTGACATACCATTGAATTAGTTGTTCCGGAACATTCACATACTGGGCTAGAATTGTGTTATAAACTGTTTTTCTTGAATTAGATCTGTTATGTTGACCTCATGTTTGTCTGTAAAATATACAAGAAATGTATACAATAATTGCCCCTATATAAAATGTTTTTGAAGGTGAGTTTTGTCTTGCTATTGTTCACAACAAATTAGTAGTAGCTAATTGTAAATTGAGTAGTCATAATAATGGTGTCTATTCTAAACTATCAGAATTCCAGTATGGTAAAGACATACGAGCACTAATTTGCTTCAATAAAAATTACATAATCTGGATAAGTTTACTTTCATAACAAATATATAATATGTAAGTATTATGTGCATATAATTGAGTTATGTGTTTTACTGCAAAAGGCCAGAGAGATAGCTGATTTCGAATTTATAAATATAATTTTTTTTTAATTATCAACTTTTCTTAATAATATACAACCTTCATGAATAATGAGGTATTTAATAAAAATTAACTAAAAAAGTGTACCAGAATAGCAATCTATGCAAGTTTTTCATTTGGTTACATTGCAAATTTTTACAGTATATGTAATAGGTAACATCATAGCATTATAAAAGTTCATGATGAACAGAATTTCATGCAGTGCCAATAAGGCAACTATAAACAATTGTATTTAACTATACCATAGTAAAAATAAAGAAGTACAACTTTATACTGTATTTATTTAAGGTTACAATATGCTACACAACAATTCCAATACTACAGTTAATCAGCCTGTTCTGACAAGGGCTGTAGCTATAGCTTTGCAGAATCATGATACAACTCACTTGTAGTGATTACAGTCCTTTGTAACGATTTTGTAGTGATATTGGTTGCACAGCTATAAAACCCTCTGTTCCTTGCATTAAAGTGATCTATAGTGACATTGGATGAAATAAATAAATATGGGGACAATCCATTCAGGAAGTTTGATCGATATCCAAGGTAGTGTTGATAAAAGTTACTAATTCTGTATTCTGTGATTTGCAATTGAGGGTCACTTTGGCATAGTAGGGAACTTCAATTCCATTGACTTCTATTTCTAAATTACCTATTATGGAAAACAAAACACAACTATGTATACTAAATTTTCTTATGACAATATTTTCTATTTGAAAGTAGCATCCTTATTCCAAGCTGACAATTTCTTAATCAGCTAGAATAATTTGGTTCAGGCGTACACTGCTAACATATTTGTAACGTAACAGTAACACAATTTAGCAAGTCAATTTTATAAAACAAACCTTGACCTATCATACCATTTTTCAATGTCACTTACCTTCCACCACATGCATTGTAAAAGTATGTATAAGTAACAAGAATCATCTTTTCTTACACACAGTTCACTTCTAAAAAGAAATGCTACTACCAATGGGTATGAGGCCACGCTGCATTTGCACGTACTCATGTTAACGGTTACAAGAACCATTGATATAATCAATTCTACAGGTATTGGAAACGGATCATGAATTGCTTGGTTTACGACTGATTATGTGCTTAAATGTGTGCCTGTAGATTTTTTGTAATATGTTCAGTTAATCTAGAACACTTTTACACACAATTGTTACTTGGATATATCATTACCAAACTTGCATTGTATTCTGTTCATGACATAACTATGTTCCATGGATTTGCAGGTATGTGTTGGTGGGGCATGTAGCTATTATAAAGTGGGCCACTAATTCTCTAATGAACTCTTCCAAGTTTGTAAAATATTACTATGTTAATTAAAATATAGTTAGCCTACCTACTTCTAAGGGATAAGCAATTATATATTCTTGAACGATACAGGTAAATAGAATATTGTTAGGCTAACCATATTATCAAACTTCTCTAATTTAAAATAGTCTATTGTGTACCCGAGCTACTAGCTACAGAAGATTATTTTAGTGAAGCGACTATTGAACAATGGATTTTTAAGTAAATAGCTACAATTATGAGTGAGACAAACAGCGCATTAACTTACAACAACCACTTATTCCATTGGAAATTTGCTAACGTCCCTTATGTCTCCGTAGTCTTTCTGACGTTTGTTAATTTCTGTCGTATTAATTTCGATGTCTTTAATTCTGACTTTTTAACTTAGTGCGCCAGCGCTAATGTACTTAAAAAAAATCCTAGCTCTAAAGGTTGGCACGCATTGACCTCTTTTAAACATGGGCCAAATGCATGGACGAAATGCATGGATACCTAAATCTCAGTTCAGACTCCATTGTTGTGGGAGGCTCGCTTTCCTTGCCAACCATGTATTTCCAATCTCAGTTGTTGTTGTTGTTGTTTTTTTTTTTGTTGTTTTTTTGTTTTTGTATAGTTTTTCTATTTTCAAGGAAGCATCCTAAAATTTCCCAGCTACAAATTATTAATCAGCTAAATAATTAGGTTCAGTAGCCGCCACTATATTATTTATAATAATATAAAAATGACAAATTGTACTAAGTCAATAATTCAATCTATTCCATTTTATTATTACTTACCTTCCACCACAGGTAGTGTAAGAATACATATAAATAACAAATGGAACATCTTTTTTAGGACACTTTTCAGCTTCAAAGATAAGTAATGCTACTGCCAATGACGCTAACGCCACTAAGTGGGTGTGGCCACGCTGCTAGTATGGTGACAGATCTAACTTTCAGCCATGCCAAGTGCACGCGCATACGCTATGACGAATGGTGGCTAGAGCTGCTGGGTATTACAACTAATGGTGTTCTCTGAGGGATGAAAAATTTTGTTTGGTAAGGCATTCAGCTATGATAAACTGCGTCTTAACTAAAAAAATTTACTACACCATTCCTTTACCAAATGAACTTCTCTAAGCTTGTACCTATGACCTACAGTATGTGTGAATCAAAATTTAGTTCACCTCATAGATAACTTAATTAAAAGGTGTAAACATTCTAACTTCCTTAGATTATATAATTATATGATAAACCAACTGTTTAACCCCCGTCTCAATATACGGGAGTTTATAAAATGCTCTATTGTTCCAGACAAAGCACTACATTTCATTCTTTTAGTGACTATCCAACAATGGATTGCCGAGTAGGACCAATTATGCTGGGTAAGGTAATAGGAGGTATTAACTAAGATAACTATCCACCCCCACTAATTCCAATAGATGAAATCTGCAAGATTTAACTGAAAAGATCTCGACTACACTTGTGTCCCGTACCTCTTCCCCCGTTTCCCCCCATTTTTGTGCCAAAGAATACCCAGGTAAATACTAAGTGGGCTGTTGCAACTTTTAATACTTGGAGAGAACATCATAACAAGTTTTCTGAAAATAAGTGTCCTTTTGATATCCTTGAGCAAAATAACTCCTATATATTGAGTCACTGGCTTAGAATTTTTGCAATTGAGGTGAGAAAAGTTAATGGAGAACAATATCCTCCAAAATCTCTATATTACATGTTCTGTGCCATACTGAGGTATATGCATTCAATTAACCCGAGTGCACCCAATTTTCTATCGAAGGACGATCCAATTTTCACAGAGTTTCATAACACCCTCGATGGAATTTTCAAAAAACTCAGAGCCGAAGGTGTTGGTGCCTCACCAAAGTATGCCAAGCCATTTTCAAAAGAAGAAGAAAATGAGTTGTGGAAAAGTGGAGCTATAGGAACCCATTCTCCTCTGGCCTTACTAAATGCTATTTTCTACTATAATGGAAAAGGCTGCTGTTTGCGTGGGGGTGAAGAACACAGAAACTTAAAACTCTCTCAGTTTAAGAAGCAAAAGGATGGCTATATTTATACTGAAAATAAATCAAAAAATAGGAGTGGAGGCCTGGGTCAGCTGAATTTACCAAACAAGTCAGTCAAAATTATGAGATGTTCTGATGCAGGAGAGAGGTGTCATTGTTATCTGCTGGATACTTACTTCAAGCGAATTCCTCGTGATTGTGATTGTTTCTATTTACGCCCTCTACAAAAGCCTGACATTGGAAAAGCATGTGCAGTTTGGTTTTCCTCTGTTCCTTTAGGAAGGAACAAACTTGCAGGTATGACAAAAGAAATGTGCAAGGTTGCTGGAATCAGAGATCAAAAAACTAATCACAGTCTTCGTGCCACTGGTGCTACAGAACTTTTCTTGGCTGGGGTACCTGAGAAAATTATCCAGCAACGGACAGGCCATCGTTCTGTTGAAGCTTTAAGGAAATATGAACATACTAGTGAACAACAGCACCAAGCCGTGGCAAACATTCTTGGATCTAATCAAGAAACAACTTTCGAAAATCAAATGCAACATGTCAACACATCCATATAATAAAACAAAACAATGATATGCCATCAATGAATTTTAAAGACTGTCAAGTAAATGTCACTATCAACAAAGAAGTCTCTGATAGTAGCAAAGTGCCAGCTTGTTCTTTATCAGCATATCCATACAATTGCTTTTCTGGTTATCCTTGGCCTACATACACTCCAACTTCAACACCTCCTTCAGATTGTCATTGTGAAGATGTTCCAAAAAACCTAAATGAAGAACAATAAAAATGTCAAGATTTAATTATCACATGCATCATCATATCCTTGTATAAAAATTAAAATCCAGCAATTTCATCATTCATACAAACTTAATCATTACCTATATTCTATATAAAGCAGTACTAGCATTTTTTATATTAAATCTTAATACAATAGCTGAGAAAAAAAGCTCACAAATTGAGTTCTGCCATAGCTAGCTATACATTTATGAAGTTTAAAATCAACCACAGTGTAAAATTTCCTAAAAAGTTCTGCTCTATATTTTACAAAAACAGCAAGAGAAAGTGGGAAACACGAAAAAAATAAGGACAATTGAATTGAACTTGACTTTATTCACAAATCTGAGTTCAACCCTGGGGCAGTTAAAATACACAGTTTACCTGACTAGAGGCAAGTGTTATTGCACACTTGCCAAGTTATTACACCTGACAACAATATAGCAACGGTATTTAAATATATTTATATTTTAGAAAATTTTCTAATTTCAAAGCAGCATCCTAACAATTCTAAGCAATAATTTAATCCCTTAAAAATATTTAGTTCATACAACGCTGTAAAAATAACCATTTTTACTAAGTTAATAGAACTTTCAAAAACAAGAAAAAAATCAATCTGTATTGTATTTTCTTTAATATTACTTACCTTCCACAACATGTAGTGTATGAGTATACAACAGTAACCGAAGTATCATTCTTTGCGGCGACACTCTTCACCTCACGATAAAATGTTACTGACCCGTACGCCACTAAGTGGGTGTGAACACGCTGAACTGTACTGCGCCGCACTAATTTTCAGCTCTGCCGCTTGCATGTGCGTAGGTCTGAGCTGGATTGCCACCAGGGGTGAATCTATATAGACCTATGGTTAAATATGCCATGACAATTTCTATTATAGTTGTAATAGTTTGATTTGTGCAAGTGAGAGTTTATTTCTATTTCTTCAATAACTACACTAATATTATATTTATAAGTGGCAGATCCAGGATTTTGTATAGGGTGGATTCAAATTGGAGAGTCAGTGAAATTGACAGGTTTTAACAGTGAGACGTATGTTGCTAAATTGGCTAAGGTTACTTTGATAGCTGATGATTTGAAAGTGGAAGAAAAATCCGCACAAGCTACCCTCAACTATCTTTGAACTCCATTCAAATGTTTATTATTAATTATTGTTGTTATTATTATTCTTGTCAATTGCGTTTTCTAAAAAAAATAAATAAATAAAATAAAAAGTGAAAGTGGTGGCGGTTGCACCTGCGTATATGTCCAACAATTGGGTTTTGTTGGCTGTTCAGGCAGATCAACACACACTGCTTGAATCTAAGCAAAAGCAAAATAATTATTCAGGAGCTGAATAAACCTATCTTAGCAGTGAAGACCAGAAATGCAGCAAAAAAAGAGAGAGAGATAGGGCTGTAAGGAGCAGGAAGAGAATGAGTCTAAGGTGTGACATTTACTGCAATGAATATTGAACAGGATGATGAATGTTGTGACAACATAGTGGAGGAGGTAAAGGAGTCAAATGGAAGAGCGGACTAGTACATTGCAGAGGGTTCTTGGGGTGCGGCATTGGTTACGGGCTTGGCAGATGAGATGGAGCCTTCGGCAGCAGTGTGCACAAAAGTAGAAAACTGTGTTGGTAAAACTGTATTGATTGCAGGATTCTGTGGTAAGGATGAATTCACAATGAGTATCTTTTTGCATGTGCGGCAATTAAGACTGGTGATGTATGTGGTCACTTTGAAATAGCTGTGTGATGATTGTGCAGGACCATCTAGAAGCTCTAGAATCGTGTCCCGTTAAAGTAGAGTTGAGTTACCTGTGCGACAATTACTCACAAGTGAGTATAGTTCTGCTAAAACATTGATGATTAAAGTCAGCGATAAAACTGAGGTGTGTGTGTATGAAGTGCATGTAGCTAGCTAAATGAGTTGTTATTTGCTGAATTGCTCGTCTTGTGGAGGGCCGGAGCCTGAACAATGATATTAATTACTTGGCTTTGTTAGGAAGAGAACTCAAGAAGAGAGTAGATAATAAATATATTTCGGTTTGGAATGATAGCAATTCGGATAGTGCCGCTGATACTGATGCCCCCACTAGAAGTTCAATAAGTACAACCTGGTGTGAGAGTGTGTGGGAGTTCTCTGGTGGCAGTGACTTTGAAGGAAGGTGGCCTGATCTGAGATGCCTACAAATTTGAAGTTGTCCACGTCAACTTGGTCAGATCATTGCCATCATCACAAGAGTGTAATACTTTCTAACCTGCATAGATCATAGGCCGATTCACACAATGGCCTGGGGCATTCCCTATGTCTACCATTTCAGCCAAGACAGTGGTACAAGCCTTTGTCTCTGGGTCGGTATCCCACTTAAGCATTCATTCCTCCATCGTCACGGATCAAGGATAGCAGTGCTATGGGGCTTGTCTCGGTATTAGGACAGCACTAAAGAAAGACATGCATTGCAACTTAGCCAAAATGGTGTACAACACATCATTCAGGCTTTCCTGGTGAATCTTTCTTTTTTTTTAGCAGTTGGAACAAGCACCTGGAATCATTTTATCATGACACCTCTGGGGAGTATTGTAGCAGACGTCTATCTCCTGTGTCATCTTCACGTTAGAATCACGAGACTGTGCTCATTTTGGTATTATTACTGCTAGTTCCCTAGCAGTAGTAACACCAATTCAAATTTACACCAACATATCCTTTCCCTTCGGTCAATCTTTTCATATTCTATTTAGCTGTAAGTGCAGAATTTCACTTTGCATGATATACTTATATTCATAAAGAATACTATGCACGAGGACAAGTTTTACAAATTAAAAAATTAATGATAAGAAAACTTTTATGAAAATAGTGACTGTTAGTGTGATTATATGCCTGTAGCTAGATATCAAAAACAGAAATGGGGTGACAGAAAAGTTAAGAAGAAATAATGTGTGTTATATATTTTTGCTCAACAGTGGTAGCTATTGCATTTTCATTAATACTTGGTTCTCGTAATACCTTGACAAGAGTATTCCAGGTGAATGATGGATGGCTGTGCCTTTTCCAATAAAGAATTACTTCAAAAAGTCTATCATTACATCCAATGTATTCTTGCTCAATTCTCTTTGTATCATTCACATCGGTAAAAAGTGACATAGCAATGTCCTTCCATCTATATGCTATTGGAACTAATGCATTGTACACTTGCCCATCATTCTTGATATTTTTAATTTTAGCATGACTTCCGTGTTCTGAAAATGTGTCTATCAAAAACAACAAACTAAATATAGCTGTGTCTAAATATAAACAATTGGATAAAAGAATGAACAAAGGTAGGTGCTCAAACACTTTCATAAATTCATTATAGCATAAAATTATATCGAAACAAGATGACATTAAAACAGAGTGCACATATACAATTTTAAGTATATTTTCAGGTAGCTATCATTCATTACTAGTGCCACTAACACTATCTGTAAATTATGTTGTCTGCTACTGCTTTCCCAAGCAAAAAAGAGCAGTGTTTCAAAATAAAGCCTTGTGCACAGTAACACTATAATAGATTGAAACTTTCTTTCTGGAGGGGGAGGTGTTTCCGGTTGACATTTATCATGCTTTAATGTGATTGCACACTATAAAATTTACATTTACCTATTACAGTAGAATGTTAAATGGATTGTGTATGTAACGTAACAATGATCGAGTCAAAGTTCGGTATAGACAATCTACTTAAATTAACAACGTATAATGACACTTTTTAAACAGTAAAAACCGAGTTGCCTATTTTCACTTTACAGCTCTAAATTGATGTTTTTTACACGCACATAGAGGAATAAACTTATCAAAGTGAGAGTAGGTTAAATGCTATAACAATACTGAAGATATTAAGATACTAGCTCTAAGCCTTGATTTGTCAAAATAGCTTCATTTATTTTATAGCTAACTTGAGTTACTGATTTATACTAGTACAATTTGAGTTGCTTGATCCTACATTACCATTTCTAAATCAAACTTTGTCTGGCTTTTTTTAAATATTTTTTACAGAAGTTAGCCAATAAAAGCCCAATAAGGACAAAATGTCAGAATTATAAAGTGAGTGTAAGTCAAATTTAATTAAATTGCTAATATACAAGCTGACAGTGTTAGGATGGTAGTCCTAAACCTTGATATATTATATGCACATATTCTATAGTGATCCTTACCTAATTTTTCTTCAGAAAACCAAACAGCTCTCTCTGATGTAAGTGCAATAGAACGACTCTTACGTGATCTACACTTCTCCATCCAATTTTTTTGATTGTGTGAACATACCGTGTGATGACGAGGTTTGTCAATGCATTGATTCTGGTTGCAGTATAAACCAATTTCAATTTCAAGTGTCAAAGGACTGTATTTCATATTTTGACATGCTTTGAACAAACTGTTCCTGACAGTATGATGAACAAATATGCAGTTATTACTCGAGCATGTAGTATAGACTTCAAGACAATTAACTTTGTCAACTATAGTAGCGGTACCCAGCAAGTGTTTATTGTCACTTCTGCTCACGTGAAACTCTATTCTGTTACGTTTCTGGACTTGGTCTTCTTCCACAAGTTTCCACCCAAAGCATTGTTGCAGATCCACAATCATGGAGCAAAACAGACCTCTTGGAGAAATCTTATCTCCAAATGATATGACTAATGGCCCCTCAATGTTTTGTTGCCTTTTCATTTCACCTTCCATTCGTTTTAGTTCTTCTTCATCATGTGCATGTAGTGGCAAAACACAAGGCATAAAGTATTTATCATTTCCAATGTCAGCTATAATGAGTATATCCATAAGAAGTTTAAGAAAGTGTTCTTGAGTAAAACTACCACACAGACTTTGAAATGAGTCAATATCTTGAAGAAAACCTTTAGTTATTATCCCAGTTGTATTAAAATTCCTGCTTTGAATGTCCTTTCGTTCAAAACTCCTAACTATAATATCTGTTACTATTCGATAAAGAAATGATGGTTCAACAAAAACCAGATCTTTCAAACTTTCTGGGAAGTACAGAATGATATTCATTTCATTAAATGTCTTCAATGCCATTTCTATATCTTCAATTGATGGAGAAACCAAACATTTTTCAGCTATTTTAAAACATTCATCAATTGAAAAATACTTTCTTGCATTATTAGCTTTCATACGATGTAAAAACTCAGCCTTAATGTCTTGCAGAAATACAATATACCAGATAGGCACAGTAAGCTCTATTCCAGTGTTGTTTTGAATAATTTCTTTTAAATCATCGACTACTTTAGAATTGTCACTCCACCCACTCACACTGCCATCAATTGGATAAATAATTTGATTGTTGCGTCTATATGAGAGAATACGACATGTTTGAGTGCTGGATGTGAAATGTTCCAAATGGCTGGAAATTTCCCTGGTTCTTTCCCTTAAATGTTCTTCAACGTTTTGATCAGGCCAACTTTTCTTATATTCATCCTCAAAAGTGCCAACTATTGCAATACTAGGAATAATTTGATTTGTTTCTTCAGTTGTTCGAACACTTGAGCAAACGGATCTGACTGACTGCTCAATAATTGAAATATTGCTTACTTTCATACTATCAGCTACTTCATATCTGACTCCATTGTAACTAAATCCTGGATAGTCTGACAGCTTCTGAGAAAGTTTATGTACCAATATGTTGATGGAAGATCGAATAAAATTTGGAAGTATTTCCTGAAATTGCGGTTGGCCTCCAGTATCAACTAAATAAACGAGACGAATAGTTTCCATTGTTTTTCTTTTTCTTGTTTTCGCAGGCATATTTTTCAACTGAGTCAATATCAACTTACATAGACCCTTCATTGGAGTTGCATTTGACTGACAAACAAATTCGGCCATTGCAGGAGTACCTCCACATGTGTTTTTGAGTTTTTGGTGTATAGTGTTTGCAATATACCTGGCCCAATTCGATCTTTCAATTTTTCCCCATTTCGATTTTCCTTGTTCAGCCCTGTAGCAATCAGGGAGAGAAATTTTTGGTTGGTCAGCAAGTGTTTCTTCCTCGACATCAGGCGTGACTTCTTCTGCTGTAGTTGATATGGCAGTACTACAATCTGGTGGGGGGCGTGGTAACCCCAATAAAAGTGCCTTTAGGCAGGTCTTCCCTGTTTCTGGAGGGCCACTGATTGCGCATTTACTGACATGAATAGTGACTTTCTTTAACAAACCTTTTATCATATATTTCTCTATTTGAGATTGATCAGCTGAATTTGGTTCTATAATGTACAGATATACATACAAAACAGTTGATAAAATATTTCATTGCCTAGCACCAACTTGTAATTCTAAACTTATAAACTTTTGTTGAAGCTGACACATCTCATAAATTATAAGCTAATCATCAGCCGTCACTTGAAAAGTATGTCTAAGTTTGTTTTCATTCCCATGCAATTCTTAAAATTTAATTTTTTTTAACAACCAGAGTATGTTAATAAAATTGTGAAAATATATGCATTCAATAAGTAATAATATTGTTCAGGCTCTACTATTTCATAAACTAGGCACCACGCTCTGACAACAAATAATCTCATAATTGTATATCAGCTAAAATACTTTTAAATAGTGACAAGTCTTTCAACTATTGGGATAGTACCCGTAATATTTTAATACATTTTGGTTACTGTGGCTCTCTGACTCTTCTTACTGATTCTATAGGGCAGTGGCAAACAGTAGAGCCTAAAAATAGACTAACTACATTTTCTACGAAAATATTTGAGAGTTCATTTATTTCAAGCTACAAGCTTCTCAAGCCTTAATTAGCTATATAATTTAATACTGATTAACAGAAATTCTTGCAGGCAAGCAGCTTCTTCATCTATGCTAATTTAGTTTGTCTTCACTCCATTTTATTGTTCAGCTCATTGTGACAGTGCACTTAGTATTTTATTTCTCAAAATGGATGTTTTATTCCCAATGGCAAGATCTACCTGTGTATAAAGTTAAAGTCAATCTATTTTTTAGTTCAGAAAAGTAGCATGAAATGAACTTGTTTGTGAAAACTAGATTCTAAACCAATTTGTTAAGTATTTTGTACTATTATAGGAATAAAATTTTAATTACACAATCCTATACTATATTCCTAAATCATTACTCTTTATAGTGCTACTTCCATTTTGCTTAACTTTATAGTATTAGCTACATAGAGCTTGTGAATTAATATTATCATAGTATAGCAAGAAATTAACGAGTTAAAACCAAGATTTTAACCTAACGTTGAGATATTGTCACAACAAGTTACAGCTATGATGATTTCAGATTTCACTATAAATATAAACAAAAATCAAACAAGTCTATAATATTATGTGCATGTGTAATCATACCTGGTGAAGTAGCTGGTTCACTAACTTGATCATCACCCTGAGGAGAAGGGCTAATATCTAGGACAGGTTCTGCATTAGTTTCAGTTCTGTGATATATTTCACTAGTCTCCTGAGCATAAGAATTGGTCTGAGTGCCTACTGACACTAATGATTTCTGGTACTTTATACGAAAATTATTAGCCAAATCTTCAAACCCGACAGTTATAGTAGAGCGTAGGGAGTCCAATTGCTCTAAAAAATCATTTCTATTCTCCATATTGTTGGTTATTACCAAATTATTTACATGATTTGGACATGACTGATTGTGTCCAGGGGATTTGGTGATAAATGCTTGAGCAGTAATGTTGCCATCGCTGGCAGTCGAAGAATTGATAATTTCATTTTCAGGCTCATTAACGATCCCGCTCATACCTTGTATATCTTGGTCCAAACTATTATCAGCTGAGCTATTTGAATTGATTGAAAAATAATTATCTACATGATTTGGACCTGACTGATTGTGTCCAGGGGATTTGGTGATAAATTCTTGAGCAGTAATGTTGCCATCGCTGGCAGTCGAAGAATTGATAGTTTCATTTTCAGGCTCATTAACGATCCCGCTCGTACCTTGTATATCTTGGTCCAAATTATTATCGGCTGAGCTTTTTGAATTGACTGAAAAATAATAGTGTTATAATGAAATCTTAATATCCTTTTATAGGAATTAGGGATTTACTATGCTGAGGACTTATTATTAATGTAACTAACATTTTAATACAAAATAAATATATTTGAGCAATAAGATGAGGTAATCAGTCCTGTAAGTTCAATTACATAAGTATTCATACTGCTATTAGCGCATTCATTCAAATTTTGACTAAGCTTCTATCCATTTAGGCAGAAGCCTATCATGGTAGTTAAAAAGCATAACTATTGTAAGCTTCAGCCTAATAGTGTGAGCAACCTGGAAGTTTATAACAAACTTAAGGAAGGGTGCTAGCAATTTTTTTAAAATTAAATTTCGTATTTATTTAGCACCTCAAGATAATGCTATAATTTATACTTTCTTCTATAGACCTGAATTTTTACAATTTTAAGGAATTGCAGATAGTTATGACCAAAATTAATTAAATACAATTCTATATTAAACAAGGTTTATGCAGAAGAGAAACAAACAAAATGAGAGAAAGAAAATGTGAAATTAATCTTAAACATTGCATGAAGAAGATAAAATCAGATGTAATTAACATATGAGTCAATAAAATATTTCATTGTATTTCAGAGGACTCAGTCTCACATATCAACAGTGATTAGCCAGTTTTCCCGCTCGAACAGCTAATTTTGATGCTTTTACCAGAAACTGCACCCCTGGGCGTGGTTATTTGATCCAATAAAACTGTCATGCACTACTGCTCTTTGACCTTTTTCTTAGATCAAACACGTATGTGTCAAATCTGAAGCAATGGAAGAGACCATGGGCTTTATGCTGGAAATCGCAGGCAAATTTGACGCAGTGAGAAGAATCATGAAGAGCCCGACAGTATCCTCGAGCAGTGACTAAACGGGATACAACACAGGCACCTCCTCCTCCTCAGCGGGTTCCAGTAAGAGAAGACAGCGACGTAGACGCCCTACGCGTAAGGTTGAAAATCGCTCCTGTTCCCTTCGGAGAAGGTATGTGCCATCCATGACGCAGGAGAAAGCTGGGATATGCCACTGGCTATCCCCTCAGGGTGCCAGGGAAAAGAGACTGTCTGCATCCCCTCAGAGTAGGGGTGGGAACTGCTCTCAGAGCAGAGCAACTACCAAATTGTGGGCGGACAGAATGTCTGATGGTGAAGATGACTGTCTCGACTTAGGGGCAGACATAACTTGATTGGGCGGGGAGACCGAAAAGGTGAAAGTGGCTTTGGAGAAGACCGGCCGGGTGCTGTCTGAGACATTAGTATACTGGGCATTGTGTTGTCAGTCTGGATGCAAACAAGTCCACTTCTAGGGGACTGAATCTTTCCCGGAGCAGACTGAAAATTGATGGGTTGAGTTTCTAGTCTGCTTGGTCTTCCCTCTTCCTGGACTCAGCAGTTTCTACCTGGTTCATCTCCCCAGGCAGGTGCTGTGCCATTAACTCTTGTCTCATAAAGGTATCTAGCTGAGAAGCCACCTTGGGTAATAGAAACTTACCCTTGGTCTGGAGTCTGGGCCCATTCTTTAGCTTCACCGAGACAGCGGGCGCCTAGACCCACAGGCAACTACTACAGATGCATTCCTGCAGGATTGGTCGCAGATTTGGGGATTTGCCAACCCACCATGGTGCCTAGTGGGACGGGTACTGGCCCAGGCACATGTGCAAAAAGCCTATCTACTCCTAGTGGAACGAGACAAAACATGGTATCCTCTGCTCCTATCCATGCAAGTCGACTTCCCTTGCTTGATACAGCAAGACCCCCAGGAGAGAGAACATCATGCAACAGTGACAATAGATACCCAACTATTCACATGGAATATCTCAGGGTTAAGTACAGACGCAAAAACTATTCACAAAACTCATGCTTTATTCCTGGAGAAGCAAAACAAATAAGTCTTATGACTCACTCTTTGGGAAGTGGCATCGCTGGTGTACTGAACGGGAAACAAATCCCATTTCAGGTTCTATAATGATGTGGCCAATTTCTTGGCTGCATTACATAGTAAGGGATACTCATACAGCTGAATAGTCACGCGTTATCTACCACAAAGTCATGCACCTCTTTGTAACAAATTAGTGCCCGTGATGTGCCACACTCACCACTACGTGCGTACAGTTACGGCAGGGCGGAGTCAACTTACAATTAAAAAAATTCTCGCGCACTAAAGTAATGAATCCAGAATCTTCTCTCGAGTACTGCTCAGGAATGGACAAACGGCTATGGTTCAAACTTTGCCAGTGTTTAGGGCCACAAGGGGTCGACGTTATATAACATTGAGATATTTTTAAAATACGGAATTTTATAGAAATAAACGACAATAGTTCACGTGGTAAGGTGAGTAAATAGAAAAGTAAAATAGAATTCAACAAAAACCCAATCTTATGGCATACATGCAAGGTGATATACAAAATATTGGCTTCTAAACAACGGCAGTAGCCGTGCAGTACAACCGTGAAGTCCAAACTGGGGATATTTCTTGAGATGCGATCGACTTCCAGTCTTCATTCTTGGTAGGTGCTTTCTCCTAGTAGTACTTGCTGGCCTGCATAAATAGAACTTGGGGAACAGCAGAAGTAAGTTTAACAAGCCCTAGCAACCGTGGCCTATTTGGCGGGTTTTTCGCGCTCAAAGAGTGTGCCAACACCCTCGCCTATAACCTTAGTTGTATTGTGTGTGCACTCTCCACCTCATTCACTGTCAATTTACACTCTATCACCTGACTCTCCTCTTTGTCCTACCTTGTACCATTATATAAACCACTCATTTCTTTCTCCTGATTCATCCTTGCACTAGAAGGTCCACAAGACCGAAAATTTATGCAATACTACAAATCTGCCAAAAAAAGTCTGAACACTTTCTAGGTCTCAGTTGAGAACTGTAAGATCTCAATATAACACATTGCTTGAGTTGACCAGCAAGCCAGTTTAGACCACCAGAGCAGAACCATTCTCTCTGGTGCAGAGTGTCATACATCATCATGCCATTGAATCGCAGATATCGAGGCCCACACCAGCCCGACACGAGAAGACATCATGACTATGGTACAAGCCGAAGGCCCCCAAGACCGGCCCTAACTCCAAAGGACAGAGATCTGCTTGAGTTGCGGAAAACATACAAGCGCCAATCCTCTCACTTTTACACTGCTGCCACCCAACAGCTCTTCCTCCAAACTTGTCTAGCCAAGAACCTCCTACCCAGAGGACTGAAGATTAGGAAGACACTGATGACTGTACAACCCCACCTCACCCCCGTCCGAGATAATTTTGGCCTCATCATTTTCCAAAGCTGAAAAAGACCTCATGGCCCTCCTAATAGTCCATCTCCGAACTGTAGCCACCATGGCCCAAAATGCAGCACTCGCAACCCTACAGGACATGATCAGACTAACCCAAAATGCCACAGCTTCAGAAATCATCCAACATGAGAGATTCATGTCTGCCACGGACAACAATATCAACCGTGACAAGACTTACAGAAGGAGAGACACAATTTGCAAGCTCAGCGAGTTGTTGGGTAGGCCAGACAGACAGTCTGTAACCAGTCTTATCCCTCCCATCAACATCTTCAACAGGAAATTGTTCGACACACAGCAAGCTTCTGAGCAGGCAGGACCACCTACCACTCCAGTCCAACCACAGAAGAGTGTCACCTTCCATTTGCCTCCCCCTATGACGTGTTTGTCACCTCAACCGTCAACCTCAGAAGCAGACCCACCTGAATCTCTCCTTCCTGAACCTCCCAACAGACTTCCAGAAACAGCTCTAGTTACCAAGAAGAGGATTCTACCACCATCTCACGGCAAAAGCAAAGCTGCCCCAACTCCTGAAACCCCACAAAAACTCCTGCTCCTGGAGACAGAGACACCACAGACCCGACGCTAGAGACTGCCACACGCTCCATGAGCTCCTGAACAAGTATACATCACTAGGACTCCTTCCCAAGCACACACCCAAGACCCACACAATGGACCTGGAGAATGTGAGGCCCCAAAGGTTGTACTTCCTCAGAAAGGTCCACAAGTCTTCCCACCTGTTGCGACCCATTGTGTCTAGTCTTGCTGTGGAGGACTGACCCAGAAGCTATCTCAATTAGCAAATAACATCCTGAGGGACTACCTCCACTCTGTACCCTCCCTGGTGTCGTCCTCCACGCAAGTGATCCATGCTCTGGAGAACTTGAAGATACAAGAGAGCAACAGAAGATCACTGATTCTGGCAACCTTGGATGTCAAAGTCCTTTATCTCTCCATTCCGCATGGCCTAGGTGTTACACTCGCCCTTCAACAAGCCATGCCCACCCAACCTCCTATCCCCACAGATCACCTGATGAAACTGATGCTACTAGAGATTCTACTGCACATCCACCACGGTAACACTTTCGTGCAGTCAGACATTTTCGGCAAATCAAGGGAGTTGCCATGGGCACTCCAGTCGCTCCAACGCTAGCCAACTTTTTCATGGGGAAAGTGGAGCGAGACAACCTCGATACCTGGCATGGCACCCAGCCTCTGGTGTGGTTGAGGTATATTGATGATATCCTCGTCATACTTGAAGATACCGTATTTCCTCGATTAGACCGCGCCCTCAAATAGACCGCGCATCGTTTGTCTTACTGAAAGTAATAGTACACGCCCTCGAATGGACCGCGCAATTGACTAAATGATTAACGACCATTACCAAATTAAATCAAATTTACGATATTTACCCGATCGCATACTAAAAATTGAAATACCATTATTGCATTGTAATTTGTACTGTAGTAACTGGTGTGTGCATTTTAGTTTTGGATGGATGAGGTACATACTTCAGATCCAGGCAGCAGTTCATCTACCAGGTTACCTATAAAAAAGAAAAAATCCTATGATACAGCATTTAAACTGAGGGTAATCGAGTATGCTGAAAAACATAACAATAGAGAGGCAGACAGATATGGCCCTGATTCCTGGTGGCCTCACTAGTCACTTGCAACCTGCTGATGTATCCTGGAATAAGCCATTCAAGGCTGCTTACTGTGAGCTATACAATCAGTGGATGTCCTCTGGAAACAAGTCCTACACTGCTGCTGGCAACATGAGAGCTCCTGATAAGAGTCTTTGTTTGGATTGGGTGATGAAGCAAGCTTGGAGTTCTGTAACTACAGAGGTGATTGTAAACTCCTTCTTAGTCTGTGGCATATCTTCCAACACAGATGGCTCTCAGGATGGACAGATTCACTCCCTCAAACCTGGTCAAGTTGCGCACTCTGCTGCCGACACTATAGAGAAGGAAATCGCCCGTCTCAATCTTGGTACCGATGTTGAAGCAGACGACCCCTTTGCCGACCGTGATGCTGGAGTTCATGATGAGGAAGAGGACGAAGAGTGCATGATAGACGATGAGTGACTGAGACATTTTACTAGCTTTAGCTGAACTAGGTAGCTATCAATTCATAGTATTTCTTGTTAATGTTTTGACAAAATGACAAACAAAGACTGGGTGGGGCACAATGAGCGGTGCAGCGGCAACCGCATGCACTCTATTTAAACAGGAAGTTGCAAAACTGACGGTGAAGGAAATAGACCTGCCCTCGATTAGTCCGTGCACGGTTTGTAGGCTTGAAAAGAATAGACCGCGCGCGGTCTATTCGAGGAAATACGGTACGCCAGAGACCCTAGGTGCCTTGGTACAACATCTCAATGCCAGGCTCAAAACCATTTCCTTCACTTCCCAGCACTCACTCCAGTCCATAGATTACCTGGACATCACGATCTTCAAGGGTCCGAGGTTCCACACTTCTGGCATACTGGACATCAGGCTATTCTCGAAACTCATCGACCCCCACGCATATTTCTATTATTCTTCCGCTCACCACCGCTCTGTGATACACGGGATGATCAAAGGAGAGATGATTCGTGCCTTGAGGCGCAGTTCTTCTCCACAGATCTATGCCTCAGCGGTCCAGCATCTCGAGACTTGGTTTCTCGCCCGTGGCTACAGCAGCAAACTCCTGAAAGATGTCCAAGCCACTCTGCAATACTCTAACAGAGAATCTTTTCTCCGTCATTCGAAGAACAGAAAGTGGTCTGAGATGACCACTGTCCTCTCCGTGAAAAACCATCCTTCAATCACTTGGGCAGAGCTACACCAAGCTGTGGATGACCCTCTCCTCCCCTTTAAGCCACTCATCTCAAGAAGGAGACCACCCAACGTGGTCGGCCTTGTGGTCCGAGCTGAAACTCCCTCAGAGGAACAGGCGCAGAGGTACCACCTCAGAAGAAGAGAGACACAAAACTGATCAAGAACATCCATGCAAATCTCCCACTCTTTATCTAAACTATTTCTTTCCCCCTTTTCTATACACATGTATGGCACCCCTGGTCTCTAACCAGGGGTGGTCACAGGTGAGGGCCTTGGGAGCACCCTCGCCTGTGACCTTAGTTGTATAGTGTGTGCACTCTCCACCTCATTCACTGTCAATTTACACTCTATCACCTGACTCTCATCTTTGTCCTACCTTGTACCATTATATAAACCACTCATTTCTTTCCCCTGATTCATCCTTGCACTAGAAGGTCCACAAGACCAAGAATTTATGCAATACTACAAATCTGCCAAAGAAAGTCTGAACACTTTCTAGGTCTCAGTTGAGAACTGTAAGATCTCAATATAACACAAATATGGCCATGCAGTGCTCTCTACCAATACCCAAAAATAAAAAAATAAAAAAAAATTACAAAAACAACTTATAATTTAATAAACAAGAAAATATGAAATTAAAGCAAAAAATAATATTAACAACAACATTAACTTAATAATAACAATACATAGGAGTTACCAACAACACCGTTGATATGCGAGACTGAACGTTCAGAAATATAATTCTAGAACGGCTCAGACTACACAGCGGTTGCAAGCTATTCAGAATTGTATGAAGGCAAGGTTGAGCATATCAACTCTCCCACCCACTCCATTCCCAGGACAAATTAAAGTGGGAGCAAGCTACTCAAAGGCTGAAGAGCAGTAGTGCACGATAGTTTTATTTAATAAAAGGTGCAGTTTCCGGTAAAAGCATCAAAATTAGCTGTTCGAGCTGGAAAACTTGCCAAACACTGTTGATATGCTCAACTTCACCTTCTTCATACAATTATGAATAGTGGTCTGGGCTATTCTAGAATTAACGTTATGATTTCAAACATTGGGTTAAGTTTTAATAATTAAACACTGGCTATTAATAAAGAGAAAAACGTTATTATAAAATTATTATAGCCAAGAATGGTTGAAACATGAGTCACTACATCTACAATTTATTGCTACAAGCATTTATAAAATATATCCCGAAGATGGAAATAAGCATCAAAATATATTGAAACTTTCTCATCTAAAGGGGTCTGGAAAAAAGCAAAGGAAAATGTGAAAAAATACCCCTTAGTTCGGTTGATATATTTGGTAGGTTTCACACTATAATTTTTACAGTGTAGAACAAACATTAGAATGACAAAAACACATGAACACTCAAAAAAACTAACAGCTTAATGCATCATAATTGGATCTAAAAAAGCCTTTTCTTGTTTTGTGGCAGTCTTGGCGCATTATTTTCTTTTAAATAAGTATGTGTGGCAAAAAAACTGCATCAGCAAGCTCACTGCACTCCAAAAATGGCCACGTTGCTAACCAACAATGCTAAAAAGAATCTCTGAACCACATTTATTGTTCCAAACATTGGCTTTGGGTTAGTAAAGGAAGGACAAGGCTGGTGTGAAGTTTTCCAATATCTACCAAAACGCTCGTTGGCCATTTACTCCTCCAGAAGTCATTTTGACTACTCGATTTCTATTACTCGATTTCGACATAGGCCAAATGATCCAGTAGAGTAGATAAGCCAAGAAACATGCCTCCATTTTGTCATAATATTGGTGCAGCCTTAGCTCCACTGGCCGAATCAGTTCCAACGCCCCTGAATATTGTGGCGTTCAAGAAAATATTACTGTCATTAAATTGATATAGGGTATTAAGCATATTATTACACAGAACAGCATAAATTACTGAAAATTATTCCATTACAGCGCTACTTACAAATATCAAATGAACCAAACTATTTCACAAATGTTACCTGGTATTCGGATTATGAGCTGTAACTCATTTGTAGCTTTTGATTGACATGGTGTTGAACTTGACAATGGCTTCTCCGTTGTCATCTCATTTTCATCACTCGACAAGCTTGAATCAAAATCTGAAAAATTTATTTTTGTTAAAACAGCACAAAAGATACACTTTAATTTAAACACTATTCCTGAGGTTTCTAACACTTTTTAATTAGATTCCTATTTACTCTAATATTTGACAATTATTATATAAAATTGTATGTCTACAAAACATGTGTGTGATTGGACTAAATTGGTGACATGTGTCTGAGGGGTGTAAGGCCTCAGGCTCTGTGGTTTTCAAATATTTTTCGAAGGACCAGTCTCATACAATCCCCTGCCATCAAGTCGCAACTAGCTCTATCGCTAGCGCGTGAGCATTTGCAACAGAGCCTGCTAAAAGATGGCAGACTATCCCTCACCCAAGATGTTAAAGCGGGTTTGAGATTTATGGAAATTATATGAGACACAATCAACATAGACATTTTCACAAGCATAAGAAGAAAAACGTAATGACACAGAACTGTGGGTTCAGCCATATCATGAATATCATTAAGTATGCTTGGGCATTAATGATACAATTGTGTGTTCATAAGTGTTAATGAATGTCCATCAGCGGTTGTCCTGGACAACATGAACATCTAATTTGTTAACCTAACTAATCAAGTTTTATCTCATTAAGTTTTATGGTTTTTTTCTTTAGTAATGTAGATTTCTTGTCATCAATGATTGCCACCACACAAAGACATTAGACACAGATACGACAGGCTTTAGCAAATTGACATGAAACCTTGCCTTTAGCTTTGCTTAGAAGCAATTCTATATCTCTCTGGGAAAAGACTATCAAAAACAACAAAGTACAAGGGTTAAGTAAAAAAGCTGACAAACTCACATAAAATTCTTGTAAGTTCTTGTCAAGTTAGTCTTTGTAGCTACAATATTCTGCTTCAAAGAAATCATTCTTGGCTAAAATAATTACAATAATAGCAAATTTTCTCATTCTTACAGCCAATATTATGTTAATTAAAACTTAACCTTAACTAAAACTTGAAACTTACCAGAGTTTCATTTCTATTCGAGTTAGTGGCGGTGGTAAGTCAATGCACTCTTTGTCTCGGTTATAAGCTGAACCAACACTCGTATCACCCTAGAAATTGAATTGTCTACCGTTTTGAATTCTGTTGCGGGTGCAGTTCAAACTTGAAAACTTACCAGAGTTTTATTTCTATTCGAGTTAGTGGCGGTGTTAAGTCAATGCGCTCTTTGTCTCGGTTATAAGCTGTACCAACAGTATTTACACAAAAATGATTTTTCCACTATACTAACCATGAAGGTAAGTCTTGTGTAGGTATGTCCAGTTTTGTGAAAGCATGGTGCATTACAGCCACTACTTAGCTAAACAAAAAAAATGTTTAAATAACGTGTATTGTTGTTGTTGTTTTTTGTTTTTTCAATTCAAACAGTTGCAGGGAGTGGTTACTATGATGCTGAAATTCCTTTACCTTATATACGAATTTAAGAACTCGACATTACCTTTAGTAGCTTGAGAGAAGTTAAATCAATCATATAAAATAGTGTAGTTTTAGGCTTGCTCGCCATTTGTGCTCAAGCACATCACTAGTTGTGAATATATTTACTGAAGCAGTATCTCATTTAGGTTTGTTTTCAAGGCTTAGATAGTGTGTGTACTATTCCAAAGCTCTAATTATTATTTAGGTTCTACTATACTGTAGTTGTTGTTTTTTAATTGTAAAGCTAGAGTTGACCTTATGTCACTTTTTTCATTTGGTATTTGTAGCATTTTCTGATGGTACTCATTGGCCTGCATGTTCCACTCTCCCTGTTTTTACTTCTGCCTTCATCACAGCTGCGGTGTTGGTCTTCAACTGCTCTTGTCCACAACTCTGGCTTGGTGGGCATCCATTTTGAGTGTTTTAGCCACACCCATTTCCTGGACTGCCAATACTTCACGGAATGCACCCCTTACATTCAAGCATACTTTTTTTTACCTCTACATGTAGTCACTATTTGTTGAAATGATTCAATGTTGTTGTTGTCTTTGAATCCATGATCACTTTCACCTATCAAACTATCACAATAGTTTTTGTTGTTACTATTATCCTCAAACATTACAGTTCTGTGCAGATAAGTGCACAACAATCTTGCTCCTTTTGTTAGTAAAAGATACTGACATTGTGTGAGCGTTACGTGAACGGTGAGTAGAAAGATAAGGCTTGGACAAGCCTGTCATGAATTTGTGACAATCGTCATATGCGTATAGTCACAGATTTGTGACTCCCGTACACGCGGTACATAATGCCTGTCATGTATTCGTGACTGCCGTCTGCTAAGGGTTAAGATGGTGCAACAAATTGGGTTATACACACTAGGAATTAGTTTCTCCCTGTCATTGTTGGCCTTTTTAGAATAAATTAGAGGCCACCTGATATTCTAATGGAGCCGGTAAGTAGCTGCATGTGAATGCTTGCTGAATAAAGTAATTATAAACTTGACAAGTGGTAAAGGGTCTCGCTACGGGGTGTAGAAACATGGTTTGCTGGTTATGGAGTGATGGCTGCGGTACTACTGTTACAAATGGGGTGTTTGGATAACTTAGTTTTGGTGTTAATAGGAGACGCTGCCTGGACACCCCAGTTTAAAGCCTAATATTGTCTCCATAGTTAGTCGCAACTAAATGATATTTGAAAGAAAGAAACTAATGGATATAAGCTATTATTATATAAGCTCACTTGGTAAAGTATGCATTGGTGTAGAAGTTATAAGGGCTTAAAGTGGGGTGTCCAGACAGCGCCTCCTGGCAAACACCTCGCGAGGTGTTATTTAAGTACCCCATTCTAACAGTGCTCCGAAGCCTAGATAAGCCAGAAGGCATTGCCATTTTGACAGGTATTGGCTACAGGTTCTAAAAGTAAACTAGCTAGTACAGACATGCTCTTTGGTACTACAGTAAAACCTCCGAATAATGACCACATTGGGGTCGAAACTTTTGGTCTCTTCTCAGAGGTTAGTCCTTTCTCAGAGGTTCTTTTGTAAATATTCTTATTTGTGATAAAGAGTTAGGGAAAATTGAATTAAAAATACATTCATTAATTTGAGGCTTCACCAACTTCCGCATGGCAGCCACATCAACTTTGCAAGTACAAAATAACTGACCCTTTCCAGAATTATGGGGACAAGAAATGCAGGATTTTAAGCTGTTCACTTAAATCCTGAATAACTAAAAAACCGTAATTTTTTGTTAATTACAATGTATATAATACGAAACTACTTTAGTTTTGCGTTCAGATTCTCTAACCACAAAAACCACAGGTTGACATGGAAACGAGATTCTGCTGATTAATTTTGACAAGCTAAAAGATAATGGGTATATGGAACAATAAATATGGTTACTCTGTTTTACATTCATAATTTCATTTTTGTAACTATATTAGACACTTACAGTTGCAGAATTAGCTACTATTATCAGAAATTCTATAGATCATTTATTGTATTTTAGCTACATAATCCTACATATTGAAATAATCAGCTCAGTTTGATGCATGAAAATAGCTCAGATACTGTAATTTTGAGTTGGCAAGTACTTCTTAAAGTCTACTTGCTCTGATATAGTTCAAAACATCTCTTTATGGAGTAAAAATTCCTGTTCAGCAGGAGTAGTAGCATCAAATAGTAAAGAGAAGCACACCACCTAGAAGAGAGGTACCCACAAGAAATTATATTTCAGAGGGCTCAGCTTCACACATCAACGTGTTTGGCCTAATTCCATTGCTCAACAGCTAGATTTGTTGCTTGTGTGCATGCGTAGAACTCCATTTAATGCCCTCTAGGGCTCCCTATAAAAACTCCACGTGCGCCGGCCTCCTTTGGCCTTTTTTCTAGCTCGACAGCTGACGGAGTTTAATTTTGCCTTGAGTTTTTCTATTTGTTGCTGAGTTGCTAATGGATCAGTCGGAGTTCGTCCGGGGTACTGAACGTGGTGTTGGAGAAGCTGGAGGATCTCTCCAAGCGACTTGACGAAGTGGAGAAACCGTGCAGATCGAGATCCCCTTCGACATCTAGGCATTCTCTGAGACCGTCAGCAGAGTCTGACTCACTGAGGTCTCGCGCCAGGCACAGGCGCAATTCTGACACACCGAGCGGACAGGGTGCCGCCTGTGTCCAGTCGGGGCTCTATGGTCAGACGGAGGACGAGGAACAGGCAGACCAGATGGAGGATGTGCCTGAGCGTACGCGGAGATTCCTTACAGAGAAGTTCGAAGCCTCTGCCCAACGAGGCTCGCCTCAGAGTTAGGCGTCAGTTTGCCCTTCCTGACGTAGAAGCCACAAAGGTGCCTCAGATGGACTTCTTTGTGAAGTCGCATGCCTCCAATGCAGCAAAGAGCACTGACAGAGAGCTGGCTAAGCTGCAGGCACTGATCAACGATGGCATTGCGCCCATCACGGCCATTCTGACCAAGGGTGACAAGGAGGAGAGCATGTCCGGTGACGAGGTGCTCAAAGCGGCAGAGTCCGCGGCTGAGCTGCTGGGCAATGCAAGTGCCAAGCTGTCCCAACTTAGACGGGAGAAGCTGACTAGTGACTTCAACAAGTCACTGCTGCCTTTAGTAAAGTCAGGCATGGACTTCTCAGAGGCATCCCCAAGACTGTTTGGGGCAGAATTCGCGAAGCTTGCGAAGGAACATGAGGAAGAGATGAAGGCTCTCAAATCCACTCTGCCGTCGTGGTCCGACAGTCGACCGTTTTTTCAGAGCAGCCCCTCCAGGCAGGAGGGCAGTGGCAGATACAGAAGCTACGAAGGACACGTTGATGTGTGAAGCTGAGCCCTCTGAAATATAATTTGAGAATGGCTCAGGCCACATAGTGGCTGCCAGCTATCATTGTTTACCACTATTATAGTGACTCTTCAAACTGTTATAGTTACAATTGTATTTTGGTATAGAGCCAACTTAGATGTTTCAGGTAAATGTAGTGTGGGTCTGGCCTCCGACAGGAAGAGAAGACGGAGAAAGAAGTGAGGGAAGAAGAGTTGAAGACTGGACTGAAAAGATAGCCAGCAATGATTCTGTTTGTACACATGTGTTGTTTCTTTTTCTTTTCTTTTTTGTGTCACGTAGCTCATAGTGGGCGTGGTCATTATTTATTGCATTTATGTTTAATTCATCCATGTATGTGCGTGTGCTGGCCTATAGAACTCTTGGCCGCGCATGCGTCAAGCAGTCTGTTCTGTGATAACTAGTTTGGATAAAACCTAACTTAGGTGTCTCTTGCCTGCGTGTCTGTACGGTGTCTCTTGCCTGCGTGTCTTGCCTGTGTGTCTGTAGGTGCTGGTGAGCTCCAGGTTGCCAGTTGGGGAGACCTCAAAGCCCTCCGACGACTGCGGACCTACACGTAGAGTAATAAAATACATGTAGTAGCTATATAAAATATAGTCAAACAATACTTTTTAGGTGTTATAGTACGTAACATGCAAAATAGCTAGTTGCAAGTCAATATAATAATCAATAAAAAAAATATATAGGGAGAGACAGAGAGAATGCACATAAATAAATTGAACAGGAATCTATTGTAACTCTACAGATAAAGTCAATTGACATGGATGCTCAAGCAAGTCAAGGGAGTTTCCATCTTCCATCATCCATGGAAGATTTCAGTCCTTCATCTACTATGGATGTCACTTCTCAAGGGTCTGGAGCAGAATCAGACATTTCTCAGCAGTGCGTTATGGAAGTAGGTGGCATGTATGAGGAAGGAGAAGGAGGGGTAGGCGAGTAACAGTAAAAGCAAGGCTTAGCAGGGGAGGAAGAGGAATAAGGGGAAGGAGGTGTGTTAGTACAAGGCTTAGTAGTAGAAAGGGGCGTGGAAGAACAATCAATTCAGGCAGCAGTAGTAGCAGTACTACTTGAGCTAGCAAAACAGCTCATTGGTAGCTTCTTTACAAGATGTCATAGTGCTCGTCGTCCACGATCTGTTGAGCATCTTCAGCTAGATAGACTGAATGTAAATTTAGGTCACTGGCCTAAGCATACAGATAGAAAGGGGAATTGTGCTGTCAGTTATCATAAGAAAAAATAAGCTTACTGCGGTTGGGAATCACCATGAGTCTCGTGTTCAATGTGAGTACTGCAAAGTGCATTTATGTGTATCATCTGGAAGAAACTGTTTCAAAAAGTATCACACCCTTGTTGACTTCACTTCATGAAACTAAACTGCCCATATTTTTGAAATCTATATTTTATAATGACTCATGCACAATATTTGATAGTTTATGCACAATTTTCAGTTATTCATTTTTTGTACTTCATGGTTATTCATGCTCTATATTTTATAAACACATATCTCAAATTCACATCAACATTACTGATTACTGGTCTATTATAGAAATAATAACTTGTTTGAAGAATAATGATTAGAAAGATAGGTCTAATACAATTTTTATACTGGAATTATCTAAATGTATTCATGAAATTGAGCCCAGGATAAATATGAAACCTTAGTTGATTAGTTTTGTCCCATGAAATAGCTGTACAGTAAAAGAATCCATGGACTGGCTTGAACTAGTCTAGAGTTCAAAATAACGTTATTCATTGTCGTGGTTTACAAGATAATTATATTCATGTTATAGTTTACAAGTGGTAATTACCGCACATTGGTTGCTAGGCAACATCAACCTTTTTATGTAATGTATATTTTATATAGACAATTTTTTTCTATGGTTGCTATGGATTATTTTAAAGTCCTGATTTTATATAATTTTTTCAAAATGTCTAAATAAAGGTTGAAAATAAATTTAAGTCAAAATCTAAAATTTAAATATACACTATAACTAGTGTATTAAACATTAATTACCTGAAACTGATGCCGATGTGTTGTCAGCTTCATTGCCAATTTTCTCAACATGTTGTCGTTTTTCTAAACACAGATCTGCAAATATTTATAACACAAATCTGACAACAGACTGATATGTAAGACTAAAGGACGCTTCTTGTTATTATAATGATACACTTCTAAAGTATTTCTCACTCACTGACCCATTTATACATAATCAGAGCTAATTCCAACATTGTGGAGGTCGATATGGAATTCACATGACCAAAGGCTGAAGGCGCAAGCATAGTATAAATCTTGTCATGGCCAAGCTGTTTGGTGTATACAACTTATAGCATGGCTCTAAGGAGAAAGTTTCAATCTAACGAACAAATTGTTATGGAAGAGGATCAGCTTGACCCCATCTAAGTTGACTGTGACTATTATTTTTATTATAGTACAATTAAGCTAAACTCCTATTCTTCACAATGCTATCAAATCAGAACCAACCATTAACCTCTTCAGTCATATGGCTTGCTAGTCCAACTGGACTTATCCTTGTGCGACTCAGCTAATCAAAGCTGAGAACTAGAGTGGGGACCACTTAGGACGTAAGTCCTAAGCTATTAGCAGCTATTCTGAAAAGCTAACACCTAACCTAAAAGGGCTAAAGCCACTTTAGATTATTGGCGAGCGAGCGAGACACTTACAGGGGTAACACAATTGAAAATCGGGGATATGAGTTTGTTTATATATGTGCGTGGACGTACGTATGTCATTTTGTACTTTGACCCTCGCGTATTTTTGTGTTCGCACTATGTTCGACCCCGTCCCAAGCTTCACGAATCCCCCGGTTTAGCGATCATTACCCTTATCACCTTAGAAATTGAATTGTTTACCGCTTCGAATTGTTTTGAGGGTGCAGTGCTCAAAAACTTATGGGAGCTCCATTTCTATTTGAGTTAGTGGCGGTGGTAAGTTAATACGCTATTTGTCACAGTTATAAGCCCTACGCAGCAGTGTTTACTTGAAAATTCATTGTCCACTAGACGAACCACGAAGGTAAGTCTTGCTAGGTATGTTCAGTTGTGTGAAAGTATTGTGTGTTACAGCTAGTATTAAGAATATCACAAAGAAATTTTTAAACAATGTGACTTGATTTTGTTGCTTCTTTTTCAATTCAAACAGTTGTGGGAGTGGTTACTATGGCATTGAATCCCCTTTACCGCATATACGTAATTTAAAAACTCGACTATATTTTAGTAGCTAGTTAAATAATAGTTAACAATAGTTTAACAATAGTATAGTTTAAGGCTCGCTTGCCATTTGTGCTCAAGCACACCACTAGTAGTAGAGAGATAGTTACACTGTCTAAATGTATATTGCCCCAAGTTAAACCCATAAACTAACTAATAGCGATGAGTACAGAGAAATGAGCAATCTGAATCGACTATGTTGAGCAACTATGTATAAGTATAGGTTACACCATGACAGAGAGGTTGGTACAGGATTTACACAACTCCAGGGCTGAAGGCCCAAATAGTGTTAATCCAATACAGACCTCCATGTCGTCTTGGGCACCGTAAAAACATACATATCATGCAAATACAAGTGTTTGTCCCAAGTACTAACACCTATATCTAAGTTACTAGCTAGTGCTACGCACATTCTTCACCTGACGCACATCCCCCCCCATCGGATGACCAATCCCCATCGGCGGACGACCAATCCCCATAGTACGACCATTCCTCATCATCGCGAGGCCTTTTCCGAGCCATGTCAGCAATCTGGAAAGCGAAGTCCTCAGTAACAGCACAGACACCACCAGCAAGAAGTAGTTAAGCGCCTAAATCAAAGGGGGCGAAACTCTAAGTTTCAGGCCTCGCCTAATTAACCCTCTGCGCGTGCGCGCAGAATTTTTCGTTTCGACTCTTTTTTTTTTATGGGGGTTAATTGTCACAATTAACCGAGGTTAATAGCTCGGATATACGTAACGTAGGGGGCAGGGTCAAAGGGGTCACGTGAGATTAAGCAGTGAAGCAGACCTCGTGCTCGGAGCAAGAAGACGCTAGTGTACACTAACGGTGGGAGGCAAACGGAGCATAGGGGCAGCGACATCAGCCGCTGCCCAGGGTCTGCCCGATTGGCTGATCAAGACTCTGGGCAGATGGGAAAGCTCAGCATACACCACATATATCAGGACACCAAAGGACACTCTATGTGCGGTCTCAAAGAAATTGGTACAGAACAGTGAGGAAAGGCAGTAACTGGAGTTGATATATATATATATATATATATATATGTATAGTTGTATGGTTCCATCAGTTTTATTTTATAGGCATATGGGTTGATTGATTGGGGGTTGGTCTATGCAGGGGGGTTGTATGCAGAGCAGGGGAGTAGGGGGTCATTTGACAACAGGATAGTGCATGTATCAATATAAAGAAAGGGGTCCTAAGATGAGTGCTTGGGTGAGGGGCAAATTTGGTGATCCAAATGTGCCCTCTGGGCAAGGGGGTGTGGACACCCACCTGTCTCACCCAGCAGCAAGGGGGAAGGGAGACAGGGGCAGGGTTGAGCAGACATTCAGGCCCAGCCATGCAGGCATCCCAACACTCTAGGGCACACCATAGGTAGTGAAGGGTATAGGAATGGTAGCATCGGAACATCTCCAGCCCAATCCGGAGATATTAAATGGGGGTTAATTGTCACAATTAACCGAGGTTAATAGCTCGGATATACGTAACGTAGGGGGCAGGGTCAAAGGGGTCACGTGAGATTAAGCAGTGAAGCAGACCTCGTGCTCGGAGCAAGAAGACGCTAGTGTACACTAACGGTGGGAGGCAAACGGAGCAGTACTTCTTCATTTTTTTTTAATTTTTTTTATTTTTATTATTATTATTATTTTATGCTTCTCCAGTGTGGGTACACCACACTGTGACAAGTGTTGGGGCAAGGGGGTGTGGACACCCACCTGTCTCACCCAGCAGCAAGGGGGAAGGGAGACAGGGGCAGGGTTGAGCAGACACTCAGGCCCAGCCATGCAGGCATCCCAACACTCTAGGGCACACCATAGGTAGTGAAGGGTATAGGAATGGTAGCATCGGAACATCTCCAGCCCAATCCGGAGATATTAATTTCCCCAAGAAAAGCTATACATGTATAGTTTTTTACTTTTAGGCCGTGTACGATATATCATAAGCGCTTGTAGTCTGGCGTAGCCGACCCTTTACTTTCCCAAAAGGGTCGGCTACGCCGCCAGACTAAAACGCTTGCTGGTAACGCCCCCTATAGTCACGCGGTACTGACGCAGTTTTGCAATACATTTTTCTCAGCGGTTAATCAGAGTGCTTCGCGTTTCTCATCGAAACTACAGTTGAGGTGAGTGTCTCTAATGAAGACATAATTTACCCTTCAGTTTCATTGCACGAGTTGCATATCTACTTGCTCAAGGTTTATATATTGACGTGCGCGAACATACATTTTCCCCCTCAAATTCATGTTCGTGTGTCGGCTAGGTTTAGCAAGCGTAGCTAGTACAGTGGAATGTAATCATGACATTATGTAAGTGTAGCCATAGATGGTGTAGCATGGCCAGCCATCTAGATGCAATAATTTTAGAGCTGGCTCACTCGGATACACCCTTGGACATTAAACGAATTCGCAGCGCAAAATTTGGACCACACCCTTCTTATAAAATCACACCCACCCTCATAAGTTTACAAGTTCTAGAGGAATGAAACAAATTTGAGTCAAGGCAGTTGTCCAGACCTCTTTCCCAACGTTGCACTTAGGTAAAGGGTCTTGCTTGCAAGACCAAGAATCTATCGGCTGCATCTCCATTGCATTATGAATTGCATTATGAATTGCTACAGACACAGAGGTGAAACGGTGCAGAATCACAGAGCAGAGACATACTGCTGTAACAGTGCTAGGTCTGGTTTGTGTCTCTCTTCTTCTGAGGAGGTAAGAGTCAGCACGCCAGACATTAAATCCCTGACTTACAAGCTGCCAACTCTGAAGAGACACTTGACACATTATAATCTGTAAGGAGTTTTATCTACAATCAACCAGTCCCAAGAATTAGGCATGTGTGTCACCCACCTTACTTTCAAATGAACAAGAAAAGCTCGACTTCCAGTTTTCTTAATCAACATACAAATGAATTGGCTTCAATTATCTTCTTAGGTAAGCCTAAATAGATGACAGATTCCTTCACACATAAATTTTATTCAAAGGGTCTATTCATAGAACATCCACCGTAATTTTCAATGAGAAATAGCACATGAAATAGACACAAACCAAAAAAACCAGTTCAAATAAAGTTGATGTGATTTAACGGTTAGACTTGGCCACTCGCTCTAGTTCATCCTTCTTCTTGATGGCATACGAGTTGGAAGAACCCTTTAATAATAAACAAATAACTACAATAAGAATATCACTTGGAATACTATATATACGAAATTTCTCTCAAACACAACTTAAAATGAAGTATAATTAAAAAAAAAATCCAATTCACTTGGTAAACAAGGAATTAAAGAATGTGTGAGTGACGTCTTGATGTTGAAGTTTAGTTGTGCAGGGGTAGGTAAGGATTTACTTGATGTCGACACATTAAACTTTGGTGGGTGTGGTTTTCTGCCCATATTTTAAACTTATTTTGAAGAGCTTCAGACAGGCAATATTTTGAGTCCTGAAGTGAAAAAATATGCATGCACAGTAACGTCAGGCAAAAATGTAAATCCACAATTTTACAGTGAAAGGATCTCTTAATTACACAATAGTGCAAGGTCCAGTTTTTCTCCTGAGTATATATATCATGCTAAATATCTTCACAATAGTATTTGTAGGTACGTGACCCATGAGAAGTTGCAAGCACAAATTATCAGTAGCTATTGCATCATTACAGCTAGTCTGAGCAAAAAATAATAATTCTGTAGTAGTTTGTATTGGTATACTAGTCTAGTTGTAAGAATAGTGTCCACTTTGTCCGCTAGCTATGCTGTATCTTTAATTTTGTTTTCTTCTCCAAGCAGGTTTAGCAACAAATTCCACAATTTCCTCACAAAGACAATGAGTATCTACACTAAACTTTGAGCAATACAATTGCAGTGGATTGAGGATAGAATGTGGACTAACAGCCTGAACCATGGGTCACCCAATATTAGCAACTTTCCTTTGATTGCCTTTTCTCTAGTTAGCACAATGTGGCAGGAATATAGTTAAAGCAGAATAAAGTCTTCAGGAATACAAGCTAGGATACTCATTACTGTTCAGTAGAACATTGCCACTTACAGATTCATATAAGACTTTAATAAGATTAGTGTTAATGGGCAAGCGAAGCGAGTCTCAATTATTAAGATTTTGGTATATGTCTAAGTAAAGTTCAGAGGTCACTGTATATCCACCCCCAGAGGAAGTTCAGAGAAACAATTTCGAAATAATACCAAGGGGGAAAAAAATTAAAAAAGTGAACAAGTGCTTGTATTTGTTAAACCATCTTCTACATCTGTTTTTAATTAACATAATTGCCTAGAATCAGTTACAGTACACATCACATTAAATATAATTTATAAATAAAAGTAATGGGTGTGGTTAAGGAAACACAGGAATCTGGGAACAAAACCATAAAAAAATTTAAAGCCTTAGGTTAACTGCTGTGCTGCAAACTAACTGGTCATCTTGTACAGAATCTTCACATTTTACTAGAACACTCCAATACAGAATTAGCCACCAACACTGAAATATTACAAATAGTAAGAAGCAGCTACTATATAGGCCTTGACTACACTATTAATTGTACGCCGAATTCTTCTAATGTTTTTACTTTGTAAGGGAGTCTGGCCATAGAGTATATTAGAGTTGACCAGTATTTCACAATAGGATTAACAGCCTGGATAAGTGAGGTTGCACTCTACTTGTTTAGTATTAAATAAAATGACCAGCTGATATCTGTACCTTGGCTGCATTAATGAGTTCATCGGCCAGACACTCTGCTATACTCTTCACATTCCTGAATGCAGATTCACGAGCTCCTACAGACACAAAACAATCACTAATGACTCAGGTTTACTATATCCTGTCAAATATTTTTACTTATAAAACAATAACAACAACAAAAAACAAACAACAACTAACAAACAACAAAAAACAAGACAAAAAACAAAAACGAAACCAATAGGTAGATATGATAATTTTGCCAGTTTTCTAGCCTTTTTCCTGACCTGCCTAACCTGTGGTAACAACTTAATGTCTATCCTTTTTCTGTACTACTATTCTAATTATAGTGCACCTCAACAGTTCATACTTTCTGTAGCAAGCTCATTAGTAAGATAGCATGACTCAGACACTGCTACACACTCACTGCTCTCATCCGGACGTCCCCATACCAGGAATTAGTCAGACAGTCACTTAATATCAATTCTTCCCACATGCTAAAATGGAATATAAGGGTGGCTGCACTGCACATGTGTCATAGATCCGGACATTAATTTATTCCTTGCCAATACCCCACCATTCGATAATACGCGAGCAGACTTTTGGTGTTTTAGTTTGGCTTCTTGTTGTCTCGTAGCCGTTTACAGCAACTCTCCATACATCGTCTGAACTCACGTGGCAAGGTGCACCAGGCTGCCTCTCCTCCTGTAGCTGTTCTCTAGGCTCTGCGCACCTGAACTCAAGCGGATGGATCCAGCAGGCTCGATTTCTGAGGAGCAAAGACTTCCCAAGCTGCGCAGACCTAATACCTTCACCTCGGACTATCTCTTCTGACTCTCTTGTTATTGTTATATTGATGTTTGCTTACTCTTGATATAGATGGGCTCTTTTTAGAACCAATACAAACCAATTGAAAAAAAAAAAGCTTGCATACAAGACATGTGGGTGTGGCTATTTCTTAAGTATTGCGAGTGGAATTAAAGTTCCACACTGCCTTCCAGTTGGAAGTGATTCTTCGAGTGCATGAGAGACCATTACCCAAAACGGCTGAGCCATACAGTATTTTAGAAAGCATGCATTTTTTATATGCTGTTGTATACATATGTATCTCACATTGGCAAGCAAAACCAGGTCTGAAAACTTATCAATAATAAAAAGTAGCAAGCAAAACTTGGCCTAAAATAACCACAATACCAAAAATTCCTACACGTGTGTTTATAATGATGTAAAAAATGTGAACACATGTTTTTTTCCTCACTTGAAAATGTAAAATTCTAAACGAGAAACCTGTGTATTCAGCCTGGAATATCAGAACCATGTATCTATCTCCTCTCGCCCTAATGGAGTAAGACTCAGTGAAAGCTTCTGAATAGATTGAGCTTTACCCAATGGTCATTATTCCTTTGCACAAATACATGTGCATGTACACACTCACACATTTGCGCACACAATCACATGCATGCACGCACACACATGTGTATAGATAACACAGTAAACACACTCACAAACTTTAAATAACATCACTGATAGTGCTCTTGTTCCACTTTCCCAATTTACCAGACAAATTGAACAGTAAAAATAACAAAGCATCCAACCAGCACTAAAATGTAGACTTCAAATAACCAATCCCTAGACTGACCTGTACAGAGCAGCCAGATGGCCTGGTTGACCCTCCTCAATGGAGACACGTCCACCGCCTGTCTCCTCACTGTGCCTGCTCGTCCTATCCTCGTGGAGTCCTCACGTGGTCCACTGTTGGAGATGGCGTCCACCAACACTTGCAGGGGATTCTACCACACACACACACAATCACAGAGAGATAAATTAACTAATATTACCCTGTCTCACTGAATTTCCTCTCTATGCTACTCCGCAAATACTTCACTATTAGTACATGCGCAACTATGAAATAGGATGATGTGGTGGTACCCCTGCTACAGGATTGAACGTTGTTGTGTGTGCATGTGTGAAATGGTATTCCTAATTATTGTTTTTATGTGATATTGTGTTGCAGATAATTAGCAAGTGGAATGTGTGTCATGTTTTGGGACACAACACTATTTTGTTTGGTGTAAGATCATGTGAGCCATGACCCTGCCAGATATAGAGGTGGTACCTCGTGACCAGTCAGTCAGTCGTTAATCCAAGTCATCCCTTTGTGCCCTGTGTTTGTGTGCTTCTTAATTTTAATTAAAGTTACCTATTGAGAAGTAGGGCTGAGCGCCTGAGCTTATCACAAGGACTACAGCGATAGACAGTACGGAGAGACTGCCTTTGATGGCAGCCTACCTTAGAACTTGGCCATTAGGAAGAGTTATTTTAGGCCAGCGCTCCCACAGATGAAATAGTGTAATAATGAACCATATGTGAGCAGGTCTGGGAAAAGGGACCTTACGGCGCAAAAATTGAAATTGAGATATAGGCTCCAGAAGTAAGTCATCGGAAAAATTCTTTCTTTCTCCTATTTTTGTTTTTTGCAGAATTAGTCTTAGTGACCCTTACTCTACGTCTATGCCAAATTTCGCATGTCAAAACGACTTAAAAGACCCCAAGCGTGCCGTTAAAAGATAAGCTACTTTTTATTCTCTCTCATTCTCGAAGTACAATAAACGGGGAATGGGCGGAGTTTCTAGTGCTAGCTAAAAAAACGGCATAGCTTTGAGACTACTGCATGCACTCTACAGCTTACCTTTGGCTTAAAGTTTACCACTACAGCGAATAGAGCAGCCAAGGATTCCAACAAGACAGGTCGTGAGACGCTCTGAAAGCTAAAAAGAACTCTACGCAAACTTCGTTAGTCGCCGAAAAAGCGGCTGTACGATTTAATGGCGTATGCGGAGTACGCCGTTAAGTATACGGAAACGTTAATTATACCGGAAGTGGAAATTCAATTTATGTTTTCTCGATTTCTAGCTCAATTGCTTTGCTGAATAGGGCCCAGTTCAACTGCCAGTTTCTCTGCGTGTCGAAGGTTTTACCCTCCAGTATTTTAGCACTAAGTTGAGATAAATTGTATCTTTTTATTAGCATAAAAAACTCAATTTTTTTGATTTGCGCCATAAGGTCCCTTTTCCTAGACCCACTCACATATATATATATATATATTAGTGTTGTACAGTATACCAGTATTGCAGTATTTTGAATCATACGATACTATATTTTTTCCACCCTCAACCAGGTATCGTTATCGGCATTATTTTATTACTGTGTGTCCGCGGTACCAATAAACGCGTTATAAATAACGGTGAAGGTATTAAAATTAGATCGTCACATGCAAGTTCCGTGTAAGTAAGTTTTCAAATCGCCATCTCCACTTGGGATCGCCGCATGCAAGTTTTCAGATTGCCCAGTTTAAGTTTTAGATTGCTTGTTTGTGCTTCGGTGTAGGCTCAAATGGCGATAAATAGTGGTGGTGCCTCTACTTCTAGAGAGGAGTTAGTGTCTAAGCCAGGGACTAAGAGTGAAGTATGGCAGTATTTTGGACTTGCTAAAGGCCCCGATGGTAAGGCTGTCTGTCAATGATGGTGCAGTCGATTGCAAGCTATGTGCCAAGAAGGTGACTGCAAGGAGTGGCAATACTTCAAATTTAAAGGCACATTTGAAGAACAATCATAAAACGATTCACTGTCAGTTACAGAAGCCTTCAGCCGCCACAGTGGCTAAAGAAAAATCTTCTACACCAACACGGGTATCTCTAAAGAATGTACTACCATATGAACATCAGACACAGAAGTACAAAGAACTGAATGAAGCTATGGCTCATTTTATTTGTAAAGATGGATTGCCAATATATACAGTTGAGAAGCCTGGATTTTGAGCCTTGATTCGAAAACTGGACAGCAGGTATGAACTTCCTAGTAGACCAGTTTTCAAGGCCAATCATTCCCGATTTGTATGCTTCAACTAAACTTAATATAGCTCAAGCAATTAAGGACATTAAATTCTTCGGAGCTACCACTGATATGTGGTCCAGCATTGGTATGGTACCGTACATGAGCTTTACAATACATTTTAATAGTGACAATAGGCAGCTCAAGTCCTTTGTATTGTCAAGTACGTTTCTTCCCAAAGACCATACTGCAGACGTTTTGGCAGAAGCCCTGCAAGAAGTCATGAGTGAATGGAACTTGAAGTCTGACTCCTTTGTAAGCCTTACTACTGGGATGTGTTAGAAAGCTAGCAAGTGCCTTTTCTTATAGTTGGAAGCGAAGAAGAGAGCTCACGAGGGCGCAAATCACTCTCAATATCCCCCAGCATCATCTCGTTTCTGAGAGTGCAAATAAAGTATATTTAGTAAATGATGTAGACACATGTACGATACAATACAACCTTAATCATATTATACAGGTAGTACAATGCTAATTAACTGAGGATGTCTCTATCCAGATGGGGATGTTATTTTGAAAGTATTGGGTAGATATATTATAATAACATGGAGACAGTAAAAGTATTAATTTTCCAGCATATGTGTGGTACCTAGATAAAATGGGGTACGGATAATGAGGATAGTGAATTAATTCATAAGCATATATTTGATAATATAGGATTGCCAGACAAGGTGGGGATCACTGCAGAAGATGATAGAATGAGTTCTCGAACGAACAAGAACAGGCAATCACAGTTGTCTTGACAGCAGACAGAAAAGCGTCACATCTCCTCTTGTCATGGCAAGATCTAGATGTCATCAAGGCCATCAACGCTGCACTGTCCCCTCTTGCTGAGTTTACAGATGTGTTATCAGGAGAGAAATACGTGACTGTTTCAGCCTTATTACCTGTTGTAGATTTACTGCAAACATCGATTTTAGTGCAGAAGACAAGTGACGTCCCCCTGACAAATTAACTTCGATCGAGTATCATGAGGGACCTGTTGACTCGGAATCAAGATCATGACATAGTTCGTCTGCTGCAGACATCCTCATTTCTTGACCCACGATTCAAGGAACAGTTCATTGAAGATGTCCGGGGCATGAAGGATGCTGTAATGTCTGAGGCTGTACGTGATGTTGACACCGAGTGCTCTTCGTCTCCAGTTGAGTGCCCAATGCCACCACCTACCAAGAGAATGAAACGATCATTAGGAAGTTTATTGAAGCAAACTACAATGGAAGACACGAGCGAAGCACCAGCAAGTTTGACACCACAAGATAAAATTAGTAAAGAAATTGATTCTTACCTGAAGGTTGCAAAAATAGATGCAGAAGAAGATCCCCTCAAATGGTGGTATAATAACGAGAGTACCTATCATTTATTGGCAAAACTTTCCAGAAAGTACTTGTGCACTCCAGCTACTAGCATCAGCTCAGAGAGTCTTCAGCAAGGGTGGACAAATTGTCACTCCACAAAGAGCTTTGCTCAAACCACAAAATGCACAGAAATGTTAATTTTTGTATCATGTAACCTTTGACCTTCACAATCATGAGTCACAAATATTTTTTTTATGAATTTTGAAAAAATATACTATATTTAGTAATACCGGGGTATTTTGATTATATAGTACCATGATATTTTGTAGGGCAATACCGTACAACACTTATATATATATATACTCAATCCCTTCTTACTTATGCACCTAGGACCTGAAGATGCTCGTATCTCTGTATGACCCTTACTAAAAGACAACTTTCTTCAACTAAACGTTGACACACCCTTTTCAAGAAGTTTCAGGCGTTTTTTTTTTAGGTCATCTATCATTCACACCTCTTCATGTGCTTCGCCACAACTCTTTGTTGAACTAGGAATAGCTTGCTTGCATTTACATGGTTGGTAATGGTCGTCAAATGAGCTCAGCAAGGTTGTGTGGTAAGAAGTGATATATTGAGTGGTTAATTTGTACTCAGTAAACAACGAAGGAATTGAGAGTACACACAATCTCCAGCTCTAAAACAGACAATATCTGCAACCATTGTCCACCCTAAACTTCCATACAGAATAGTAGGGTGGCTTAGAGGAAAAAAGTGGGGACTTAGTTACATCTTTGACAAAAGTCCCAAATTCTTTTTGGTGGTCTATATGATCATACTAACAAGAAAAATCCACGGCTGCAAGCACAAATTTGAAAGGAGCCACGGAAATTAGCCAATTAAACCAATTTAGTGACGTTCAATGATCAAAATTAGTTTATGTAAGATAAACTTTGAATGGAAGTCTAAATACAATTCTTAGTATTTTGTATATCCATAGACTACCCAAATCTAAGGCTGCAAGCTCAATTTTGAAATGAGCCAAAGTTTTATTTAAAAAATATATATATTTGTGTCCAATATTTGAATTTGAGTGGTCTATATTGATCCTACCAAAATTTATATTTACCATCATAACTTTGAAAGTGAGCAACCTTTTATTTGTAAAATTGCATTATTGACTTTCAAAAATAATAATTATATGTGACATTTTCAGAATGTCCATAGCATGCTTAATCATCGCTGGACTATCTGCCTTCTCATAGAAGAGTGGCAAAAGAACTGCATTGGTTAAATACATCAGGTTGACAAGAAGCATGAAAACTTGCCCAAGACATTGGCTGGTACTCTTCCTTGATTGACTCTAATGCCATCATAGCATGTTTGAGCCACTTCTGCTCCTGTAACCTTGCACTCTCTAGGTTACCATGAAATTCAAAACAGAGCCTAGCTGGCACAGATGTCTTACTTTCATTCAAAGCTACAGCTGGAACTATGGTATAGGAAGCAGCTGGAAGAGAAAGCTCATCAGTAGCGTCTGCAGCAGGTTGATACCATCTTCAACAATAGTATCAGTACCTTCAGAGTGGTACTCAACGATACTAATACCTATACCATGAAATGAAGAGTCAGCAGTAGTAGATGACGGGTTGTGGTCTATGTTGCCCATTGCACCAGTTATAAAATGCCCCTTTTGCAAATGCGATGGACAAACAACATCATTTAGGCGGTATTGCCTGCACATTGAAAGAGAGCCATGCTCTCTTCTAGTTGGAGAACCCGGTCATAAGTGATACTGATACCCAGACTACTAAACTGTTCAATAAGTTTTTTGCTGCGCAAATGAGAATGAATATTCAGGCCAATATATATAGGAAGGGGGGGCTCTCGATCAAGTGTGTGACGATGGGTACTAGTCACAGATTTTGCCATTTGTTTTTTTTCCTTGTAGTTAAACAAAATCAACTGAGATATAGTAAGGCAAGTTTGGGTATCAACGCAATCAACACAAGGACCATACAAGATCATTGAAATTAAGAGTTTCAAGTTATGTATATGGTACCGAATCCTTTTGACAGTCATTGGCAAAATTGCCGTCAAACATGAAATTATTTATATTAGATATCTCACTACGAACCAGCTTTGCAACACTAGCCAATTGTGTGGCTTCTGATTTAGAGTGAGATGGAAAACAAGCATTTTGCATTATTGTTTTCATCCCATCAGGAAAAATCAGGACAACATGTCTTCCATCAGAATGTTCTTGCATTCCATGCTGCTTATAGTGATCGAGAAGCTCACCTTTAAACCGGGTTTTGTTTACTGTTGCATCAGGGATGAAGTACTTCATCCGTTGTTCATAAACTCTGCATAGTTCACCCAACTTAAAGGAGTAAATACCCTGACTTAGGCATCATCTATCTGCACAACAACCTCAGAAAATGCACGTCCTCTAGCTTGCTTTTAGGAGTTTTGTGTTGAAAGGGTACGATATCGATTTCGATACATTGTCAAGCAGTTAAGGTGATATTTTGCTTCTAAAGCAATTAAATCTCCACTACTAACTTTTACAAGAAACTCATGATCACTCATCTCAGTAGCCATACCCTTAACAGACTTATCAACGTTCAAAGTCGTGACTTCATGTAGCTGTTCTGTTGTGATTTTATCACAAAATATGCAAAGGTCCCTTAGCATGCTACTGTGACGTTTCGGACGATGATGTTCATCTTCAATTCAGTTGATTCCCTCTTCCTCTTCAATCTAGCACGTTCCAACATTGAATTATTGAAGGCACTGCTTGTGCCATGAGGCTTTGTTGCTCAAGAATTGGTAGCTGTTCCTTCATCTCCAAAGTCTATTCTGACTGGCAAAGAATTGATTTTCTGGAGTTCTTCAACATTCTTCAAGAAGTTCTTGTACACATCCAAAGCATTTCTAGAAGGACAACGCAAATCTTCTTCTGACTTAGCCTGACAGACTATGCACAGTTTCCAGTCAATCTTGTGGGCCATGCTGTCCAGATGAACTGTACTCCAGATGATGCCCTGTCATGTAGCCTAATCAGCATTCATGTAGCAGCTATAACTAGACTTATTAACACATGCATATAGTCCAGCTTTACACACCTTAAAAAGCATCTTCCTATTTTCGCGTTTTTTTAATTGTTAATGTCCATAAGTCTACTCCAGTTGTTATTTGTGATTGCAGCCATACCATTTCTGATAGTCCATATAGTCTCCTATCTACTGACAAAATTTGGTGCTTTTGTCAATTTTGTAACTATAAAATCCCTAAGCTACCCTACTAGAACCTTCCTTAACAAGATTCACATTTCCCCAGGCAAAAATCACAAATTAGCTATAGTATGTCCACGTTGAGTTGGCGCGACCACAAATGTGGCAAAAGAGGAATGCACTTGGCAAAACCGGAAACCAATTAAGGTACAGAATAGTGCTTATTAGTAATTTATAAACTCAAAAAATAAGTAAATAAATAATTAAGGAATTGCACACTTAGGATGGGAGGGGCATAACACACTTATGAGGAAGTCGTGCAAACAGATCCAGCAATGGCTTATGTTTCTAAATAATGCCCATCCACTACCAAGCAGGGCAGGGCACCAAGTTAATACTCCGAGTGCTTTAGTTTTGAAAGTGGGCATAAGCAATAATAATAATAATAATGTATATAATAACACGCTTGTCTGTCGGCGATGACAATAACAGTGTTTGTGCATTCATGAACCATTCCTTAGCTGAGTCAGGTTGGTCAGTAACTGGTTTGGTAAAGTATGGCTGTTGGTGGGTTCTGAGAAAATGACAGATGGGCCAAGACGGTAAAGTATTGTTAGCAACAATACCAACTGTGTGTGTATATCCGTCATGAATAGAGCCCAGTTGGGTTGGTAAAGTGTGGTCAGAACCGACGATGGTATGTATATTAATGAACACATGAATCAAGAACAGTAAAGTGAACTGACATAACTGAATCAAATGGTAGAGGATGGATCGATACAAAAAAAAATGTTTACTGTATTCTTATTTCACAAGTGAAGCGAAGCACCATTGCTATGGTGCAAACCCCCAGCGCTACTATACACTAGCTAGCTATTACAAAATCACCTCAGACAAAAACAATAATATTGGCTATTCTAATTAGGTATCATTCATCAATATAACTTGAGCAATGTAAACTGTACATGTAAACGCCACCTTCACCAGAGAAGAATCTAAACAGGCCAGAGACACTCAATACTTCCAATGTGAAACTCAACTCCATTAACTTCAATTCCAAGCATAAAACTATCCCACAAGAAATTATTTGCTCACGTGATCATAATGTGACAATAGGGGGTGTTACCACAAGGCAAGTACCTCTGCAGAGCTGACAGTTTCGCGCTTTCTCAAATATCAGCCCAAAATTAGAAAAAGTAGCACAATGAAAGGCCTTAAATTGTCATTCTGAGTAAGTTCATACTAAGTCAAACAGTTAATTGTTAATAATCTCCAAAATCGGAGCGTGACAAACAGACAGACAGGATGACTACTATAACCCTCTCGCACATGTGTGCTGAGGTTTAGTAATAGTACAGCAAGCACCATTATGTAGGCGGAGTACTCGCTAGTAATAATAACAATAACAATTGAACATCCCTTACCTCTCCAGTCAGCAAGTGGATGATCTCGAAGGCGTGCTTTACAATGGTGACGGCCATCAGCTTCTTACCGTTGTTACGTCCGTGCATCATCAGAGAGTTGGTAAACCTCTCAACCACTGGACACTGTGACACAAGTAAAAAATAAATAAAAAATTATCAACCACAGCAACAACAAACATGAACAGAAATAGTGGGAATGAATAATACCAGAAGAGCAGGTTTGAAATGCCAATAAGCCAATAATCTATAATACAGAAGTTCTTTTAGCACCTTAACCTCAACAGGATGTGCCTGACAACTGACAACACTATACATCAAGTGAAATACAGTACTTCCTCGATTATCCAGACTTTCAATTATTCACACCCTCGCGTATCAGGACGATAAAGTCCCACTGAGTTGGCAACGGTCGTCAAGCTAGCAAGTTACTGTAAAGCTGGTAATGGTCCTCACACTAGTAATAATTATTGTTCAGTAGCAGCAGCACGGCTGAGGAGCCATCTTGGCTTCCTGCTGCAAAGAGGAGGAGGAAAGTCTAGAGTATTGAACAGAAGCTGGAGATTTTGCAGCTCGTTGACAGTAGCACTTCTTATTGCATCATCACTAGCAGGTATGGGATTGGAAAGTCAACTGATATAGACATGGGGATGAAGAAAGCTAGTGTAAAAGCTATGAAGTTAGGGGAATATAAGGAGTTGGGCGAAACATTATATATATGGTTTAGACAACAGAGGGAGCTACATCATCCTGCTCTTCAAGAGAAGGCCAGGTTGCTTTTTACAGCTGTATTCTGAAACTGAGAAGGTATTCACTGCAAGTACCGGATAATTGTGGAGGTTTTGCAAGTGTCATGTCTCATAAGCTTGTTAATCCAAGGAGAACAGTGGTCAACAAATGTTGTGTCTGCCTTGGCTTTTCAGTTGAGTCCAAGAATGGCTTGACATTGATAGTCTTCACCCAGGATATCAGCACTGCACTGATAGGGAAATTGTGTCATCTGTCACGCAAAGTGAAGATGAATCAGTTACGGTCGAGAGACTCGGAATCTGATATCAAGCAGGAATCCACCTGTCATGTTAAACATGGAGAGGCTATGGAAATGTCTGACAAGTGTTTATCCTGGCTTCAACAACAGCTGGAAGCATCTTCATACAACACAAGATGCTGTTATCTTTACAAGAATTTGTATATCTGACGTTTTGACACTTGAGTTTTTCTATGGTCCTAAAGTGTCTGGAAAATTGAGGAAGTACTGTACTTGACTAGGGCACGAGTATACACTGCCACACCTTACCAAATGTGTTTAAGTAGGCCAATTGGTTGATAACGTCACAAGCTGAGTACCGCGCGGATCAGCGTGCTTGTGTAACCTACGAGGTTTAGTGCTCAGTCTGCTAATCTGATCTGATTGCCACTACTGCTACTTGTGGAAATATGGTCAAGACTTGAGTTGCTGCAGGCTGCAATAACAGTAATCAGGATGGAGTAAGTTTCCCAGCAACAGTGCTCTGAGGAAAAAATGGGTAGATCAGGTGAAAAGGCATAGAGACCAATGGGAACCCACTGCATACTCTGTGCTGTGTAGTCAGCATTTCGAGCCATTATGTTTTATGGCTGATTCTATCCTTTCCCAATCACTGGGGTTGGGCAAGAAGAGAGCTAGTCTTAAGCCTGATGCAGTACCCACACTGTTCAGCAAGCCTGTGTGTGGAAAAAGGAAAGCAGAAGGGGAATGTCTGCCACCAAAGAAGCGGTCTGCTTTTGAAAAACGTGAACGGTGTAGAGTAAGTGAAATGAATTTTTTTAAATCACTCATTTTAAGTACAATGACAGGCTGTAGGAAGCAATGGAAGAACTGGGAGAAACAGACAATTCAGTTTCACTGAATCATATTGTGAGTTATTTCCCTAACAAATTTTGTGACAACATTACCATACTGAAAAAGATGATGATGTGGGTGAAAGGTAAAATAATAATAATACTAATAATAAATTAATTATTAAGCATTATAATTCCACAGCTTGAATGTTAAGCCTCTTCATTTGAAAGTCAAGTACATAGTGTTTGAAGACAACTTGCTTTCTCTTTTCATAAGATGCTTCAAATGTGGATACAAGTCAGCTCAAGTCACCAGTACAACGATCGGAACTTATGTAAAACTGAAACAGCGGTGCTGTGCTTGCCTAAATGTGCTTGTCTGGGACAGCCAGCCATTCATACAGAATCAGCCAGCCTGTAATATTCTATTATCAGCTGCAATTTTGTTTTCTGGTGCACAACCAGACAGACTCAGAAATCAAGCAGGAATCCACCTGTCATGTAAACATGGAGAGGCTATGGAAATGTTTGACAAGTGTTTATCCTGGCTTCAACAACAGCTGGAAGCATCTTCATACAACACAAGATGCTTTAAAGCAACAAACACTGTTTTCTTATGCTACTCAACTTGAACAACATCTACTCTCTCTCTGATATGTTTCATAAAATGCAAGTTAAGATATAATTATTAATATAATTGATATGGATTCATAGTCATGAACACAATTATTTGTATATCCAATGTTTTCACAAATCTGGACACTTGAGTCTTTCTATGGTCCTAAAGTGTCTGGAAAATTGAGGAAGTACTGTACTTGACTAGGGCATCCGTATACACTGCCACACCTTACCAAATGTGTTTAAAACAGCAGTGAAAGCCTACATCGTAATGATCCGAAGCATGACAATCGAAACACATCAAACTTTACGCAAGATGATGGCTCTCTGAAGAATCCTTACAGCTAACAATGGTAGTGACATTTCTTATGATAAAAAAGGCCATTAACTTTAGCTTTATGTTGCAACCAAGCAGAAAGAAAGATAAAAAAACATACAAAAAAAAAATGAATAAAGAACAAAAAAAATAACAACCACAACAAAAAAAAACAACCAAAAAAAACACAAAAAAAAACCCAGCAGAAGCATAATAGATACACAGATCAACTAGTACGTGATATAATATAGTCAGAGATTGCAATTCCCAGTCAAAAAATACACTTCATGAAGTTAGGAATGATGTGCTTTCTTTTACCCTATACTTGTTTTGTTTTTGTTTTTTGTTGTTGTTGTTTTGTTTTTGTTTATTTGTTTTTTCCTCATAAAATTACATGAAATTTTTAGAGCAACAAATGGCTAAGTGAACAAACAGAGGTACATGGAAACGCTGTCTTCATAAGAGAAGAAGCTAAACTAGCCAGAAACACTCACCTGTATACATTTTCAACGCGAAACTTCACTTCTTTCAATTCCGTTAACTTCCCCAGAGTAACGCTTAGGAGCCTGAGCTAAGTACACCGCTGGCTGCAGAAATTATTTGCTCACGTGGTTAGGATGTGACGCTAGGGGGCGTTGCTCATAAAAGCTGGTACCTACACGGAGTTGAAAGCTTCGCTTTTTCTCAACGAATAGCCCGAAATTAAAAAAGTAGCACAATAAAAGGTCTTAAATCTTCGTCCTGAGTAAGTTCATACCTAAATCAACTGTTAGTTGTCAGTAATCTCCAAAATCAGAGCATGACAGACAGGACGACTACTATAACCCTCTCGCGCATGCGCGCTGAGGTTAATCAAATACAAGTTGTTCTCATAAGTCCAGCCCACTACCACTCCACCTCCCTCCCAAAACTGGACCCCAGTTCAAGGCGTGTCTTGGTTTATCCACACCTGACTACTCTCCAGTTGCTAGACTAGGATATATACTCACAGAAATATGGTAGACTCATTCTAAATAACAGAGCCGTGATAAAACCCGACTAAATAGGAAGCTGATATTGCAGGAGGAGAGCGAGTGAGATAATTACAGAGAACAACCAAGTGTAATATTAACTTATACATACTTCTATTACACAGTTCTCTCAGAAGTACAAGAGACATTTAATTCTTCTAGTTTAATCTGTTAACACAGCAGCAAGTTTCTGTTTAGTGATAGTTGATATGAGGAAGTCAGGGAAACACCAATCTTGAATCCATTACTGACACCATATACTTGGGTTCCTGTCCAAGTTCAATCTGTGGGGGTTGGGTAAGGGAAAGCCCCCTCCTACTAATTGCACATGGTGTGCAGTATGTCACTAGACATAACCTATTACTGCACAGTAATTTCATTCTAATTACTCTCAATAATTTTTTTAAAAATAATTTCTTCTTTTCCTTGTAACCTGCTATACTTAAATAGAGAAGCGGTAGACCAGCCCAAGCTCCGCCCCCTACCCCAACTAAATATTATAGATAAAATCCTGCTGTCTATTTGCTTTACTGTGTCCATTGCTGTAGCTAGGTTCAAACTACTCGTGCTTCATCAGTCCAGTGAGGGCTCAGCACTTGGGCATAGGTCAAAGGTTATCAACATAGGTAAGGGTCAGGAGATGTTACGTAAGGGGGAAAAGTATTAAAAAAAAAAGAAAAGTTTTTTTGAGGTTAAAGATGAATTGCCAACCACCAAGTTGCAACTCAAGACTTTTACCCAACATGGACCCTTTACCAACTACATCATAGCAAGTTGGACCTTCCATCCACTAAAATAGTTTTGCGGCTCAAGATGAGCCAACTACATAGACCTTTTAGCCCAACATGGACCCTTTACCAACTATGAGGTAGCAAGTGGAACCTTGTGTCACATGATTAACCAAACTGCAACATAGTACACTATCGACCCTTTACCAACTACTAAGTAGCATGTCGGACCTTTCATCATCTTAGCAGTAGCAAAATAGACTCAATGCCACCCTTTACCCACTATGACGCTAAAAAAAGTTGTAGCTTTACTAACTGTAAAGCTGCATTACAAACGAAGAACTGTCAGAACTAAGCGTTGGAGAGGAAAATGAAGCCTTCCTCCCTCGACTCTCTCTCTTGCTACAGTTGAAGTACTTCCAAATCAAACTCGTATAGACCTCCATACTCTCTCTCTACTGAAAGTTTAAATAAGAAGAATGTTTCTCAACTAGTACAAATCAATCTATTCATTATGTGGTACACAGAGAAAGGTGCATCAATAGTGAGAGCAGGGCTTCATACAGAGAGGGGTGGCCCAGGAAATCCCCCCCCCCCCAAGAAATCTGAATTTTTAATTATAAATGGTAACTCAGAGCAATATTCTTTTTTGTTATTAAAAAATGTAAACCAAAGCATAATTCTTCTACTTTTTTGTTTGAAAAACTCTTAGAACTTCATCAAAGTTTACAGCCGAAAGTTCAGGGCCTCAATGGCAATTCTTACGAGCGGACGAAGGTTTTAGTCATGATACTGCTGCGTATACGGGTCTTAGTGAGCTCATATGTAGCTGGAAGATCTTTCAACTGATGCTGTTCCAAGGAAGGACGAGGAGTGTGTTCAAAAGTTTAAATGTTTCTGAAAAAATCCCCGTATACCTCTGAAGTTTAAAAGTGAACAAGCAGATCATATTAGGATTACCCCCCCTCCCCCAAACTTAAGGACCCGCCCCTCCCTTCTCTGTGTGTTATTTAGCCACACGCTATCCTAAATAGGAATAAAAAAGATCCCCCCCCCCCCCTCAGAAAAAAATCCTGTATGAAGCCCTGGAGAGGGTCAAGTGGAGATAACCCGTGGCTAAGCAACCAGTAGCCAAGAATCTAAATCCGATACTCGTCCCATCAGCAAACGCTCATCGCTCACTTGTTTGTTTTAGTCCTCAAAGATGTCCGCTATTCTTTTTAGTTCCAGGGTGTTACACATGATTAGGGGTGGGAGACACTGATGTGCTTAGCCACACCTATTTTAAAAACCAACACTACTTTGACACACATGCCTACGTGAAAGAAAGTGTTATATACTTTACACAGTACATGATTCTTTAATCTTACTACTCATAGAATTCAATTTTAGCCATTGTACTCTATTTAACTGCCAAATATCCTGGGGGAGAGGGAAGAGAATATGTGGGCGTTTCTACATCCGTAAAAAAATTCTGCTGCTCCCTTTTATTTTTTAATCGGCACAGATATACATCTCCAACCAGCATAGAACTCCCATCAATGAAATTTCCACCTCTCACTTGCTACACCGCTATCACAGTTGTATGGCTGCCATGGGACTCTCAAGATGACAGAAAAATATCATAGAATGCTCATGTGTAACGATAGATTGAAATGGTCCTGCACGCAATCAGTTGAGTTAGCCTTTGAGTTTGTAGTCAGTCACATGACTGGTACATCCATTTACAAGCCCAATAGCACGCTCCATTCATACCATATTTGCATTATGATGGCATGACACATCTTTTAAAGGAGCTAAAGAGGAGTACTTTCAATATCTAATTCCTGAAGTGAAGTATGGTGTTTGGCAGCACAATAAAGTCAAAGCGTATTCCACTTTCCTTGGCAAGCCAAGTCGAAGTGAAGTTGAGCTATAACAGCTCTGAAGAGAGGCAGTATCACCATCTATCAGTGACTCTCATAATTACCCATGCATCGTTAGGTAATTCACAAAATAATCAAAATAGAAGTGTTTAGGATTGCCCTAAATCTAACCTACCTTGAAAGGCCCAAACTTATTACGAAACAATCATCAATTTTAGTTCACATCTGCTACTACTAATGCAGCACATTATGTACATCTCTACCTCTACGGACAATTGTCACACCACTCACTGAGTCTCGCTTCAACACACTCGCTAACCAATCAAAAGATTGAATCAAAAATATCGAATAGTTCCAATACTTTTACCACTACAGTAATTTCAAAGTGGCTACACAATAATCAGTAGTGTGTGTAGTGTTACATAAAATGTCGAGATAGAAACAATAGTTAAAAGGCACCTTGTACATTACTTTGCAAGTGATTAGCTTTCTGGGAAGGAATTGTCATATACAGCAACAATGTGTAAATAAATCTTAATTGACCATCACTAATTAAAATATCCAAATGATGCTTTACCATACAATTTAATCTCCTGATGTGGTAAAGGGTCTACGTACACGCACGTATGAAGGACTACTTACATGAGCCTTCCTGAACCTCTTGGCAGCGTACCTCCCAGCGGTGTGGGGAAGAAACACGGAACCTTTTTCCTTAACTGTGATGTAATCCTAAAGTAACAAATATAAAACCAACTCACTTTTAAACAAAGAAAAGTTACAATGCGCTCACGGCCAAGCTAATGTCGTTCACGTGGACTTCATCAGAGCTCCACTTGCCGAAAAGCTTAATTTCAACTGTAGGCGGCTCCGCCGGAACTGCGTCGAAGTCGTCTGACATCCTACATATAACAAAGCAATCTTAACGTACCAAGCGCAAGGTGAAACAATCACCAACCTAACGATCTATCTCAATCTTTTGGATGGTTTAGAGTTCGAAAAGAAATTTCCATGCGGTCGTTAAAAATTTATGCGCATGTTCATAATTCGAATAATTAGAATGCAAATCGAAAGGGAACAGGGACGTCAAAGATAAAGACACATCATCTCAACACGTTTTCCGCTAAATTTGTATTGTGTTCACATGCTGTTATGGTAATAAAAAAAAGGACCGTCTGGCTGACCAGCCTATGGAAGTGGCACATAATCTATGTGTACCTCCTGACATGCCTATGACCACGACCTTTTCCTGGCCTAACCACTAAAAGAGATAGTCCTCCAGCCCTGAAATTACGCTAATCAAGTGCATTATCATAACAACTAACCTATCACTAAAGAAATCCCTATATGTGTTGCATTGAACTTACTTGGTCATATGCAGTGTAAGTGAACTGAGTCACTGTTGCTGTATAAATCCCTATTGAAAGAGAGCTGATGAAAAAGGAGTCTGGGACCTAGCTACTTACTGTAGTCTTGGCTAGCTATGAGCAATGTCTATCTCTGCAAATGTCTAAGATTTAAACTCCTGCCTATATAGCAAGCGAGGGGAAAGGTTGCTTCTGTTTTGTGGGGAAATGTCTTTTGGCCATTCCCACTCGAGTTAATTGTCTCCACTTCTCAAGAAGCTGGAACATGATCACTCTCAATTATGGCATATCTTGACATGGAGAACCTGCATATCACACTGTAGCCAACAGTAAAATACTGACCTGCAATTTAGCTATGTTATTCTTTGGATTTATTTCTTTTGTGGCTGCTATCATTATTATAATTTATTATTGTTGTTGTTATTGTTATTGCTATTATATGAGGTAATCAACTACTTATTTAGGCTTACGAATGTCTCTGCACCATACAATAGATCATCTCACCTCTATAGCTATACAGGGACAGAAGATTGCATGATAAAACACCTTATGCTACCAAAAAGACACGAACATCCACTAAAGAAGTTAAAGTTCAAAGTTTTCTAACAATCATATCTTTATAACCATTTGGGCCCTGCCAAACAAACTGTGAAATGTCATGAACACACCATACACCACACTCCATTTGCACCTATGCCACAGTCATACATCATATCTTTCTCATGCAATTAGCTTTCTTTCTCACTCCCCCCCCCCCCCCCCCCCCCCCACCAAGACCATGTGCTCGCCTTCATGGCACTATCTGATTGGTCGACATGAACTCCTCCCCTCACATTTACCATGCTTCTATATAATGTTTCACTCGCACAGACTTCTACATCAATCCTTCTTTTTCTGACCTTTTTTAGTTAGGTTCAGTTTTTTTACCATTTTTCTGTGTACACTGTCAACCTCAGTCTGTTCTGTAATCATAAGTCCCCTTTCTTTATTTCTTTTTGTGAAAGACATCTTGTCTTCAGCTATTTCTTTTTTGTCCTTGTAGTCCCCTTGATGTGTGTTTCTTAATTATAATCTTTATGTCATAGTGAAGAACTTTATTATTTGGTAGTTAATTTCCGAGGGTGCGACTAACAGTCAGAGTTACGCCTGACTGATACAAGGAACTATCGCTTGCCCACATAGAGCAGGTGGAACGAGAACCTTTGACGTGGTAATCCGTCACTCCCAAACAATAACTACTGCTCAAACTGACATACTGCTCATGCCTCATTTAAGTATCATGAGAAAGAAAAAAGCTGAAGTGTAGCTATAAGTAGATTCATAAATTATTAATAAATGGCTTGCATCTTTGCTACTAGTTACTAACTATACAATTTTAAGGTATCTAAAGTCAAAGCAATAAATATTCAGCTTCCCATTCCAGAGAACAATACTATGTTTTTTTAATAGAAACAAAAAGAACAATTAATTAATTAATTAATTAATAACCCTCTGGGCGCATGCGCGCTGAGGGTTAATTAAAGCAATAATTAGCTAGCTCACCCAACCTGGAAGATAAAACATGGTTTCTGACAGTAAGCAAAAAAATAAATAAATAACTCAATCTTATTATTTCAGTAGCTATATCCTATTTTATAGATATAGTAAATATTAAAATAATTGATGCTACAGTTAAATTTTTGGCTTGATAGCATAGGACAGAGCGAGCAAATCTCCATCATTAACCTTCCCCATGAAATTATGCAGCATTGTCTGGATAACGGGATCAGGTTCAATGATGTATCGACTAAAAACAAATGAAAAAAGTTAAATAAAATTACAACAACACAATAAACGAGGAACACCTAACCTCAACCGCATAGTTGCAATCTCTTTCAACACTCTGAACTGCCTCCATGGTATGTCAAAGTTAATAAAACGTGGATCTTGTGGTAAGATTTTTGGTGCCACTTTAATATACACTAGAACCTTCAAATAAGTAGCACTAAATATGGATATAAAAGGAATTACGATGTATTAAGTAGAATTGCATGCAAGGAATTTAAAGTCAAGAGTTGGGTTATATTAATAAATTGATTTCTCACAGATGAGTAAAAAAAAATTGTACATCGGTCTCATTGGCCAAAATAGTTACAACAACCCCAAATTATCTTTGTTTGTTTTTTTGTCTTTCAGACTTCTTAGTTACAACTATGTGTTTGTATACAAGCACAAAAGCAAAGGGAGGAGGGGCAGCTCTGACAATCCCTTAAGTTATACACAAATATTTTAGTTAGCTATGAATAAATAAACACATGTAGTGCCATCAATATCAAGATGATAGTGATGAGTTAGAGTTAGCCCAGCAAACCATTTTATAATAATGTGACATATCTTCACAATTTTTAGGTTCTTCATGATATTTCACTCTTGTTATTTCAAGCAAGCTCATTACCCTATAGATTATAGCAACCAGCCACTTTCCCTAGTTTTTACAGCTACCTCACTCAGATGTAGAGTACCCAACCTGATTAGAGCAGCTGCTAAAATAACAGCTGGGGGTTTGGGGTACCCCAATAGCAAAATTTATATGTGTAAGTCAAAGTCCTAGTACAAACTACAGTAGTGAAGATATCTAGGATAGAATAAACCACTTATTACACTTGTTAGAGTGATATGGCAGGATATATCACTCTCAGGCTTTATTTTCACTCCACTGTCTCATGAAAATAATATTAGCCTGCTCTTGAAAATGTTTCTGCCATATCACACTTTGACTCATGTAATAAGTACTTATATCTCACGATCTTACCTCTACCTATGTAATTCCTAGCTTAAAAGTGTTGTATTGATATAGTGAATATTTAGTTACATTACAATAAAAACTTTGTTTTAGTATGTTCCTTGATGTTTCTATGGAATTTTGTTATTTTTAACTATTTCTTCATGTTAAAGAATTAGTTACTTTAGCTTCCATCAATTGACTTTGTTTTAGTTAAATTACATATGTGGCTTCTCAAATTCTTCAATAATAAACTCCTTAGAAGCAGATTTAAAAGTATCATTCTTCTATGAAATCTTGGGTATGTGAATAAAAGTGCTTATTTTTATTTAGTTTAGGATATGTATATTTGAATGGCAATTTATATCTTATTCATAATCCTGTAAATTGGGTAACACATTTATGTAAGCTAGTGGGTAAAGCTTGGTAAAAAATTTGCAGCGACTTATATCATTTAAAGTCACCAAGAAAATGTATCAGTTGACCCATAAAATGAATCCGCTAAAATTTTGAATTATCCGAGATTCATTTTCAATAAGTTGATCATATCCATACTTTTTTTTTTTTGTGCATCAAGCCAATTTTTTTCTCAATACTGTTCCAACTAATATTGGATAAAATTATTCAGTGCATAAAAATGCCCCAGAAATATCCATACTACTCTCTTAACACCACCTGTAAACTCACAGATAAGGAATAATAGGAGGTAATTCATTTGCCATTACGTCTTTCAAGTTTTTAAAGTCCATGTCTCCAAACAATACTGTTGGTTCTTTTAGACTCTATTTAAAAAAAAATTATGATAATGGTAACTATAAAATTAAATAAAAGGGAGAGTGTCATAAACCAGAAATACATAGTGCTACACATATTGTGGGGTACAGGCTAAGGAACTTCAGATCTTATCGACTATAACACTTCTTGTCACTTCCATTCATGCACCAGTTCACACCAATTAACAACTCCTTCGTGGCTAATTCATGCATAAGCACCACGGTTTTTTTAAATACACCATAATTAGGTCATTCTTTTTGTAACTGTAGTCATAGTTTGGGATTTATAAACAGTATCGGACTGGTTCTCACGCTACTTTGTGTGCTAAGCCAAGTTATTACACATATCATCTGTATACATGTTACCAAGCAACACTTACCAAACATGTATAGTCCCTTCAGCCCAAAACACACACACGTGCCTCACCTTCCTCCTCCACCCATTAAAATCACCTTTAAACTCTCTCACATACCTTTTTTATGCTACTAGGCCAGCCAAGCCTTTCAACATAGCTTGATTGAATGGCAGAATAAATAGCGAGGGAAGATTGGTAGTTGTTAAGAGAAATGAGTTTCTAAAGGAGGGACAAGTACACCATGTAAGAGCACAGAATACAATACCATAGACTCGGGTTGTTAAGTGCCCCACTTATAACTACAAACAGTAAGGAAATAGATGCTTAATATAAAATTGGTGCTTAACAGCGTGTGGTACCCTAAAAACTTAAGTTGAGCACCAATAACCGGTAGACAGAAAGTATGGGGCACTAATAATAAGATGGCGCTTAACAAAAAGCAGCACATTACAAAGAACGACCCGAATCTATGGTAATACAAAATGATGATATTAAAACAATCCTCATAACTGAGCAAGACATGTACTACATAGTTCATTAGGTGAATTATTAATTTTCAAGAATCCATTCATATTCAATTATATAAATTTTACATTATTACAGCAAATCATACTTACATTATTGGCGAGCGAGACTCTCCCAGGAATAACTCAATTGAAAATTGGGGATATTTGTTTGTTTATATTATGTGTGTGGACGTATGTATGTCATTTTGTACTTTGACCCTCACATAGTTTTGTGTTAACTTGGTGTTCGACCCCTTCCCAAACTGCACTAAATAGAATCCTCCGGTTTAGCGATCATTACCCATATCATCCTAGAAATTGAAATGTTTACCGCTTTGAATTCTTTTGTGGGTGTATTTAGAACTCAAAACTTACCAGAGTTCCATTTCTATTCGAGTTAGTGGCAGTGGTAAGTTAATAAGCTATTTGTCATAGTTATAAGCCCTACGCGACACTGTTTACTTGAAAATGTATTGTCCGCTAGACTAACTAAACAAAGATAAGTCTTGTGTAGGTATGTTCAGTTATGTGAAAGTATTGTGCATTATAACTAGTTAAAGAATATTACAAAGAAAAATTGTGATTTGTTTGTTGTTTTTAGTGCTTTTATTGTTCAATTGTAGGGAGTGGTTACTATGGCATTGAATCTCTTTATCGTACATAAACAAATTCGATTTTTTTTTAGTAGCTTGAGTGTTAGAAATCAAACAATAACAAGTGTTCTTTTAGGCTTGCTCACCATTGCTCAAGCATATCACTAGTTAGGTATTAAATTTGTTTGTGGACTGCTCATGTCTGGTTTGCTCTGATGTAGTAGTGATAGTTACATTGTTGCTATACACATTATTCATAGGCTCATAATAACATCACAAAATGGAGCAGCAATACATTAACATGAGCTATACCGCTGAAGACAAAAGTTAGAGCAGCAGGATCATTGCCAAGTAGCTAATTGTGCATTTAATTGACTGGAACTTTGCAGCAAAACTCAATTCTTTAATAAACTGCTTGAGAAAGATTGTAGCAAACCACCATGTTAATTTAGATGACCAGTGCATTAAAATTAATCTTCTAGTTAGCAGGTAACTCCTTAGTGATTTACTCACCTGGCCAAATAAGACGATTCTTACCTTTACTCAAACTGGTTTTGAACTTTTATTAAAGAATTGAGTTTTACTGCAAAGTTCCGGTCAAATTAAATTAATAGTAGTACAGTACAGCCATGAGACAATTGCACGCTGAGCTACTCCGCAATGATCGTGCTGCTCTAACATTTTGTCTTCAGTTTTAACTCACCGTATAGGCTTTATCAAAGTGATATATTTAGGGAAATACATACAACATATATATTAATAACTTCTCTTCATTAAACCTTACCAGGTAACTGTATATGCAGTAGTTTGTCATCAATAAACACAATCTCACATTCCCATACCTCCTTGAATTGTTGTAATGCATCAATTTTTTTTTTGTTAAGTGAAAAAAAAATGGTTAAAAATGTGAATTATCTTTAATTATTTTAAGTAGCACGAGTTTTCTTCTCACATTAAGTTTAATTCTGTAAGTTCAGAGTTCAGCAGCATAATAGCTATAAATGTGGCTTGTACAATGAGAGTAGACAGGAGGTTGTACAATGAGAGTAGACAGGAGGTTGTACAATGAGAGTAGACAGGAGGTTGTACAATGAGAGTAGACAGGAGGTTCTACAATGAGAGTAGACAGGAGGTTGTACAATGAGAGACAGGAGGTTGTACAATGAGAATAGACAGGAGGTTGTACAATGAGAGTAGACAGGAGGTTGTACAATGAGAATAGACAGGAGGTTGTACAATGAGAGTAGACAGGTGGTTGTACAATGAGAGTAGACAGGAGGTTGTACAATGAGAGTAGACAGGAGGTTGTACAATGAGAGTAGACAGGAGGTTGTACAATGAGAGTAGACAGGTGGTTGTACAATGAGAGTAGACAGGAGGTTGTACAATGAGAGTAGACAGGAGGTTGTACAATGAGAGTGGACAGGAGGTTGTACAATGAGAGTAGACAGGAGGTTGTACAATGAGAGTAGACAGGAGGTTGTACAATGAGAGTGGACAGGAGGTTGTACAATGAGAGTAGACAGGAGGTTGTACAATGAGAGTAGACAGGAGGTTGTACACAATGAGAGTAGACAGGAGGTTGTACAATGAGAGTAGACAGGAGGTTGTACAATGAGAGTAGACAGGAGGTTGTACAGTGAGAGTAGACAGGAGGTTGTACAGACAGGAAGTTGTACAATGAGAGTAGACAGGAGGTTGTACAGACAGGAGGTTGTACACAATGAGAGTAGACAGGAGGTTGTACAGTGAGAGTAGACAGGAGGTTGTACAATGAGAGAGTAGACGGAGGTTGAACAAAATGAGAGTGAAGAGGTTGTACAATGAGAGTTAGACAGGAGGTTGTACAATGAGGAGTAGCCAGGAGGAGGTTGTACAGTGCAGAGTAGACAGGAGGTCTGTACAGACAGGAAGTTGTACAATGGGTAGACAGGAGGTTTGTACAGACAGGAGGTGGTACACAATGAGAGTAGACAGGGGTGTGCTACAGTGAGAGTAGAGCAGGTAACAGGGAGGTTGTAACAACATGGAGGAAGTTCGGAAGTTGTACAATGAAGAGTAGACAGGATGGCTTCTACAAAGGAGAGTTAGAAAGGAGGTTGATACAATGAGAGTAGACAGGAGGTTGTACAATTGAGAGTAGATGGGAGGTTGTGCTCATCAGAGTCTTTACTCTACTGTAATGACTTCCCCCCCCCCCCCCCCCCCATCCATCACCCTCCTCATATTTTTACCTCCCTCATTCCCTCCCCATTGCCAAATATCTGGATGAACACTTCACACTAAGCTAATACATTTGTAATACACAATACAACAAGTGAAATAATAGATTTAGATGTATTCTCTCTCTTTCACAGGCTTTTTTTTAACAATACAGAATTAAAAATAAAAATAAGCCTGTGAAAGAGAGAGAATACATCTAATTAGTAAAAGAAGGATGAGAAGAAATTGTGAAGCTATATAATAGATTAGTATACCTTCATGATAGAGATAAAATGTTGGATTGTTTTTAATCTGTTTTTTGCTTTTAATATCATCCACTTTGTTCTAAATTCAAAAAAATTAATGTCATAAAAGCAGGCATGTGGTAGCCTTCTAATGAAAATAATTAGGTTAGGCTTTTCAAAGACATAATCTGAAATAATTAATAGAGTAAGTAAACTCTCATTCTAGAATTACTGATTGCATGTATAACATTCAATGACAGAAATTAATTAGGCACAGTTAGGCAGATAAGAATAAATACAAATCACTTGGTAAGGTATCACAGTGAGTAATACTGTAGATTTGGGTTAGCATCCCCGCTTATAACTCCAAATGGTAAAGAAATAGGCACATAATAAAAAATAGGTGCTTAACAGAGAGTGGTACCTAAAAGACTGGAGCTGAGTGCCAATAAGCGGTAGATGGTAAGCATGGAGCACTTATAAGAAGTGCTAACAACTGAGAAGAAAACAGGCACTTAACAAAAAAAAAAAGTTTAACAAAGAAGGGGTGCATATGGTATTCACTATTAAACTATTATAACTCATCTCTTCATTCGCAATACGGTGTATGAACTTACCCCTGAGATATGTGGTCAAAGTTCTGCACAAACTCATAGAGTGTTGGACAGCATCCCACTTTAGGATAGAGTGCAAATTCACTAAACTGCACATACAATAGATATACTAAAATACTTGCCAGTAGTATAATATTCACATGTGCCCCACATGTATACGCAACAGGAGCTGATTCAAAGGGGGAGGGGTGAATAGGGTGACAGGTCACACCCCTAAATTTTAATGATATTTGTATTAATTTGACATCAATTCTCTGCAAATTTGCATGATAATATTATATACATGGATATACAGTATATATTATATAATATATATATACATGTATATTATTATATATATAGCCGCATTGCTACCAATAGGCAAGACTGCCAAAATAGAAAGAAGTTCCCTGGTGTTTAGAAAGAAAGCTGGGTCTGCATTTTGAGCAAGTAATTTTGTAATAGACTTGTCACATGTGTTTCCAGGGTAATGCTTCTTTCAGCATTTCAATTCCATACAAAAATTCACTCCTCAATTCTTTATAAAACTTGTTAATCTCATTAACTTTTTGCATGCTAAAAACTTCAATTGATAGACTCTGCAGCCATTCAGCCAGTGGGCTCATTGGTTCAGGACAATCCATTTGCTGATGCTCTGGTTTCTGCGTTCCAATTCCATTCAGCACTTGAAGTATTCACATCTGTAATACAAATCTTATTCCATGTGTTCAGGATTGTATGGGGTAAATATTGTTGATAATATTGTCTAGTCATTCCCAAATTGTGTCTTTTATAGACTCATGATCTTTTTCTTTATAGTCTCTGGAGCTAAGCAGCTAATAATGTCTCTTCAAGAAACATTTACCTTTTTGGAGAATTATCAAGGAAAGGAAAGGCATGTTGAAAGCCATCAAAAATATTTCTCACATTGCACTTTAGCTTACCGGCAGATAACCAAATTCAGGCTGTGCAAAATATCCTTGATAGCTAGCTTATGGTGCTCTGTTTTGATGAAAGATTGCACACAAGAACGTGGAGTGTCCTATACCTGCCCCTTACAATAGAGGACTTGCACGATGATGTCACGTATATCCGTATACGTCAGAATAACAAATACCTGGATCACAATTACTTTTTGATTTGGTAACTATAGGAAACTTTTCTTCTCTTGACCAATAGTCGAGATTTGTACACAGTCACTTCAAGCAAACTTTCACCAGACTGTAACGTACCACTGTTAGGTTCAGCAGAAGAAAGTTCACAAGCAGGTTCTGAAGCAGCTCTTGTTGTTGTTTTTTAACATGGAAGCCAAACCTATAACTGTTTAACTGTTATCAGCAAAACATGTGTTTAAAGTGGGTGTAGTTGCCGCAATTTGCTAATTTTTGCACCGCGAAAATTTAAGATAACGCCCTACAAATGTTTTCTAGATGATCCACTACTCAATTGTAACTAATCATCAGACAAATAGATACACACACATTATATGCATAGCTACAGTACAACATATTATATGTCATAATGTACCTACATTATATAAATGCATCATACATGAATGTATACACATAAACTTACATCTATTTTGTTAAATAACTCAGCATCCTTAAGGGTCATTTGTTCAGCCACCAAGTCTATTGGGAATCTAGTTATTGCCTTTATTCTATGTTTTTAAAATTAGTAAAAGTGACATCAATAGCTATATTTCAAGTGTTGTGTAATATTGTATTTTGCTACTCACTTCTTCAGTGGTGCGCCATATTCTACGGGAGATTCTTTCTCAAGCAACTGATTCAACTAGTGACAATATAATATATATACACCAATGTAGAGTGAGTAAGCAGTGAGACCATCACACTAACCTTTTTAATTATAGCGTCCCTCAACATAAGACCCAACTTCAGATTAGTATCAGTGAAGGCTATTTTACGAACAATTTTTAATAATTCTACCATATTTTCTTTAGAAATTGGTGTCCTATATGCAAAAATATAATGTTTGCATAAATAATGTTAAATTAAACAATGATTTATGATTGGGGCATTGTATGAATATAATGTGATTACGTGTGCATGTGTGTTTTTTTTTCCTTCCTAATTTTGAATAGTATGTGACAAATAACTATATCAGTGAATTTACCTTTTCTTATCTTAACATATAAATAATACTTATAGCACGAGTCAGAGTACAATATGGGAAAATATTTTACGAGCACGCAAAATATTTTCACGAGCCAAAGGCGAGTGAAAATGTGGCGTGAGAGTAAAATATCATTCCCATATTGTACGACGAGTGTGATAAGTGATTTATTGCTTCTTTGAAATTTTTCTCAAACCGGTTACAATACAATTTTCATTGATTTTACTCGCTACGCGCGCGCTACAAGTAGCGTACAATATAAACCGTACAATATGGGAGAATACAGAACGCTCGCGTGATGCGGAAATATTCAAGTAAAAATATCAAAGCTGCAATAAAGTATAATATTTTTGTCCATTAATATTTAAGTTTTTATTTTTTTTTTATTTTTTTTTTATTAGTTATCTATTGATTCAGTCAATCTCGGCTGTACTAACTACAATAATTACAAACTTTCTCAGTCCTAGCAGCCAATATAAAAACAAAGTCTTGTTCAGGGGTATCCCCTTGAAGAGGACTTCAGCAAAAGTCGAAATATTGGGTCAAGTTTTAATTCACATAATAATGGCCGTTAGAACCGAGAAAATTTACAATTATCGTATTTGGCGAGCGAGCGTAGCGAGCGAGACACTTACAGGGGTAAAAATGAAAAAATCGGGGATGTTTGTTTATTTATTTATTTATATATATGTTTGGACGTATGTATGTCATTTTGTACTTTGACCCTCCGTATTTTTGTGTTCGCTCGGCGTTCGACCCCGTCCCAAACTTCACTAAACGGAATCCTCTGGTTTAGCGACCATTACCCGTATCACCTTAGAAATTGAATTGTTTACCGCTTTGAATTGTTTTGCGGGTGCTGAGAGCTCCATTTCTATTCGAGTTAGTGGCGGTGGTAAGTTAATACACTATTTGTCACAGTTATAGCACTACTCAACAGCATTTACTTGACAATTCATTGTCCACTAGACGAACCAGTTGTGTGAAAGTATTGTGCGTTACAACTACTATTAAGAATATCACAAAGAAAATTTTAAATAACGTGACTTGATTTTGTTGCTTTTCTTTTTCAATTCAAACAGTTGAGGGGAGTGGTTACTATGGCATTGAATCCCCTTTACCGTATATGCGTAATTTAGCAACTCAACTTTATTTTAGTAGTTTGAGTAACAACAGTGTAATTTAAAGCTCGCTCGCCATTTGTGCTCGAGCACACCAACTAGTTATTTATTATTTTGTTATTAACCCTCAGCGCGCATGCGCAAGAGGGTTACAGTAGTCGTCCTGTCAGTCATTCCGTCCGTCAGTCAACAGGGGATCTCGAAGATTACGGCTACCCAGGCTTTGAAAGCTACATCAAACTATAGCACTTCACAGAGTAAGTCCCTTTAATGTGCCAGAATTTTTAGTTTTGACTTAGTTTTCAAGAAAAAGCGAGTAGAATTTCAGTCCCACAATCGTACGTTACGGTAATGGGAACCGCCCCTTAAAAAACTTGCTTGTCACGTGAGCCAGCTTGCAGGTTACAAATCACTTTTAAATAGCTAACAATTACATGGATAGAGCATGAGGTGTTCCGTGGGATAGTTGTTAAGTGAGCAAGTAGCTAAACTAGAAGTCCCTGGTTCGAACCCAAGTAGACGATTTTTTTTTTCATTTTTTTTTTTCATTTTTTTTTTTTCTTCTTCTTGCCTTATTTTCCTCTTCCTACTGTTTTGATTGCTTTCCTACCTTTTCCTCTTTCTTTTGTCCCTCTTCATTGCCTTTTTCTCTTTCCTGCCTCTCTTCATGCCACTTCTCTTTTTTTTTGTTTCTACACTTTTCCTGTTCTTTATCATACTAGCTAGCTAGCGCTGAGGGTTTGCACTTCAGTGCTCTAGTTATTTAATGTAGTCACTGAACTATTTGTTAATTAACCATTAAATCTTTTTTGTTTTATTTAATAAATCACTAGTATAGGTAGAGAGGCTAGAGAGGCCTCACATTTTACACAAAAGCAATGAACAATTAGTCCAATTCCACTGGTAATCTCTACAAAGTATTAATTACTACTAAAAATGTGGGAATATAATTAGTGTGTGCAACACATTGAATGGGGTAAAAAAATCATCACATTTAAGGAAATGACGACTTTATGCAGCGAATAGCAGGTGAGGACAGCAAAAGGAAAGGCAACAGTTTACATTTGGTCCACAAACATGAATAGAAGAGCAAAGAGACTAAGAAGCAGGAAGAGGTAGACAAAGGAGGAGAAGGGAATCCATGACTCAAAAAGAAAGTTCTGAGGAAAAGGCTCTGAAAGGAAGAGAAAGGGAGGGGGGGAAAATGTAACAAAAGTTAGGGTATAGGAAGATTTAAAAATCTTATGCTACTGCACTCCTAATTTGCAGGTGTTAATAAATCAAATGCCGGTGTGTGACGGAGTACTTGCTAGTTTTATTTAAATAGTTGAGTATCAGCTTCACTGGCAAAACCGTTACTTAATTGTATTTATTCTTTAGTGGTTGTACACATCATGGATATTCTAATTTTGTAATAATTATAATAATAAACATTATTATTTACATTTATATAGACATGCCTAGATGAACACACTATAGTCATTATCTTTACATTACTCATAATCCCTTGTACTTTTTTCACTAAGATCAACTCAATAGTGGGTGTGGCAATGGGTGCAGTTTAAATAGGCCGGAAAATTTTAAAATAAAATCTTAGTGACTTAGCTATATACATTTGAAAAGCACTGGGCAAGTCTGAACAAAAAACATCTCAAGGATTATTACACTCAATGGTAACTTGCCTGAGGTCAGTCAAAACTCTTATTATGGTAGTTACAGTAGCCTTCCACACCCTTGCTGCCTCGAAAGTAAGCTGACAACCATCTCCATCAGATGCACTTCCAGAAACTGAGGCACTGGGGCACAGCAAGTAAAAATAGTTGGTTCTGAAACACAAGTAGTTAAAATAATTATTTGATATCAACTAAAACTACTCTGAATAATACATTGCAGCAAATGCTCTTGTAAGTAAAACTATTTATAAGTCTGAGCAAGACAAGATTATTCGAGGGGAAACCATGTGTGTAAGAGAGAGATGGACCAGTATGATTAAGACTGAAATGTGGTGTATATCTATCCTGAGATTTCTGTGCTTCTGTATGTAGATGACAATGTCATCACACACACACACACACACACACACACACACACACACATCACAAAAGCATCTACTTGACACCTACAATGTTATTGACTTAATTCTGCAGTATTTTATTAATAATACAACAAAAGAAAGTTACTCTTTCAACTTACGTACTCAACTAGAGGCATAAGAATGCATACATAAGGAGAAGATCATAATAGAAGAGTAGAAAAGAATTGATACTTGGTCTTATTGAACTATTATTGGGCTTATAATGTAATATAACAGTATAAAATGGTATCAATTACCCAGTAAAGAGTCCGATATCATAAAATAGTTGCATGAAATACTATTTTTTTATTGTTGTATACATTACTAAATTTGAAGCTGTAGCACTCGTTTCTCACCTGTATATCAGTTTATCAATGAGTTCATCAGGCTTTAAATATTGGCGGTATGTAGAGACAAAAGCTTCTGATACATCTTCAATCACAAAAAACAACAACATCACACACAAGTGAATTACATGAAGAAACATTATATTTTATCACACAATGTACCTTTTGGGCCAATGTAAGTTGTGTAGGAGATAAGAGCATCCAGTGGTCCTCCTTTCAATATAAAACTACCAGATAACTGCAATAATATTATATGGTAAACATATAGCTCATCAATAAATAAATTCATTTCATGGTATGCATACATACAATTGACTGTATCTGTTCCCTTACACTAAACTTAACTTTAACATGATGGGAAACAATACTGGTAAAGTATTGCAGCTCTGTAATAAAGAGCGTCCAAATATACTTTGGCTTTGGAGTTGACTCCACACCAATCATTAGTAAGTGAGTGTAGTTGAGTCAATCTTTCGATCTGGCAAGGTTTAGCACACCCTGAACCCCTCCAGCCTTCCCTCCACCCACTTACCCCACTCCTCTTGCAATAATGATAGGGGTGTATAATTATGCAGATAAATTTACTTGTTACAATTACAAAGTTCTGACCCTTCATAAAAACTAGATTGACACTTTCTCACCTAAAGGGGTCTGGAAAAAAGCAAAGGAAAAATGTGAAAAAAATCTTAGTTGTCACTAAAGCCAGTGGCCCTGGGTTCGAATCCCCGGCAACTAAGATTTTTTCACATTTTCCTTTGCTTTTTCCAGACCCCTTTAGGTGAGAAAGTGTCAATCTAATTTATTTGTTTTATATTTTTTTTAATGTTATGCAGAAAAGTATCTTCTATGAAATTTGTGACAGTAGCTATATTAGCTATGCAAAAAAATTTTCACAGACTCAGAACAATTAATTAAATCAAACTTACACACTATTCCAGCCATTCATGCACAGATATACATTACAATTTTTTTTAATATAACCCACCCGTAAGTATTTTATAGTGCAGAACTCAGAAAAGCTTGGATTCCAGTAACTAGAGGAGGAAAAAGCTATGATTTTTGTCTGAACCACGTAAGCAGCATAAGACCATCAGAAATTAAACTATAGTTAGTAACAAAAAGTGTGAATTTTTAGCTACTGTCTGTTTGGACTAATGTACTAATGTGTGTTTCTTCCCATAATCTGAAATCTTGAGGGTCTTTTCTTACTGACTGGTATTCACTAAACCTTGAGGCTAATGATGCTTAATCAAGACACAGGACTACAACAACTGCCAATTATTCATAGTGTTGAGACTTTATCAATAAGTGACTGCGGTAATCCTTTGTCTACTGAACAATTTTCAGTGCACTACCTTCAACAATACATACAACTATCTTGTGATTTTACACAATGGGTTTTACATTCTCCTATGGAATACTATGGATGCATATATACCTCTTCCTCAAAGACAAGGTAAGGTGTGGCATCCACTACTTCCAGATAGTTCACATCTACCTCAGGACCCTCATTAAACTGATATCTAAAATGCACATACAATTATACACACAAATAAACGTGCTTCTATTTATGGCATTGTAAAAAATAACACACACACACATCACATAACAAGCATTCACAGGGGCAGAGAAACTGACAGGGGAGAGGGGGGGGGGGCAGCATTTTTTATATCCTCCACTATATATTTGGTATGACACCTGATACCCAAAAATTGTAAAGTTCAGAATGCTGTAGTTTGTTAAACATGTAAATTTTATATTAATTTAGTTTTAACTACTGATTTCTTGCTGAAAATCTTTAATTTAAGTTTTCGTGTTTGCTATTATAACTAGAGCACTGAAGTGTGCAAACCCTCAGCGCTAGTTAGCTAGTATGATAAAGAAAATAATAGCAAAGGAAAAGTGTAGAAACAAAAAAAAGAAAGAGAAGTGGCATGAAAAGAGGCAGGAAAGAGAAAAAGACAATGAAGAGGGACAAAAGAAAGAGGAATGAATGAAAAAAGGTAGGAAGAAAAGAAAAAGGAAGAAGAAAGAATGAAAAACAGTACATGAAAGAAAAGAAAGGAAAAGGTAGGAAAGAAATAAAATCAGTAGGAAGAAAGAGGAAAATAAAGAAAAATAAGGCAAGAAGACAAAAGGGGAAAAAAAAAAAAAAGGATGAAAAAAAAAAGATGAAAAAAAAAATAGCGTCAACTAGGATTCGAACCAGAGACTACTAGATTAGTTACTTGCTCACTCAACGACTACGCAAAGCAGCACCTCACGCTGAATGCATGTAATTGTTAGCTATTTAAAAGTTGATTTTCAACGCAAGCTGGCTCACGTGACAAGTAAGTTTTTTAAGGGGCGGTTCCCGCTGTAAGCCTACGATCGCACGGCTCTGGAAAGACTCGCTTTTTTCTGGAAAAAGAAGTCCAAAATCAAAATTCTGGCATATTAACTTTACTTACTTCGTGAAATACTGCTGTTTGATGCCGCTTTCAAAGCCTGGCTGGTTCCTACCTTCCAGAAGTGCCTGTTGACAGACAGAGTGACAGAATGAACTAGAGCACTGAAGTGCAAACCCTCAGCGCTAGTTAGCTAGTATGATAAAGAAAATAATAACAAAGGAAAAGTGTAGAAAAAAAGAAAAAGAAAGAGAAGTGGCATGAAGAGAGGCAGGAAAGAGAAAAAGACAATGAAGGGACAAAAGAAAGAGGAAAAGAAAGGAAAAGGTAGAAAGAAATAAAAACAGTAGGAAGAAAGAGGAAAATAAAGAAAAATAAGGTAAGAAGACAAATGGAAAAAGAAAAAAAAACAGGATAAAAAAAAAAAATGAAAAAAAAAAAAATACCGTCGTCAAGGATTCGAACCAGAGACTATTACTTTAGATACTTCCTCACTCAACCACTACGCAATGCAACACCCTCACGTTCAGTGCATGTAATTGTTAGCTATTTAAAAGTGATTTGCAACCTGCAAGCTGGCTCACGTGACAAGCACGTTTTTTAAGGGGCGGTTCCCGCTGTAAGCCTACGATCGCACGGCTCTGGAAAGACTCGCTTTTTTCTGGAAAATGAAGTCCAAAATCAAAATTCTGGCATATTAAAGGAACTTACTTCGTGAAATACTGCTGTTTGATGCCGCTTTCAGAGCCTGGCTGGTTCCTACCTTCCAGAAGTGCCTGTTGACAGACAGAGTGACAGAACGAACGAACGAATGAATGACACTAGGACTACTGTAACCCTCTGGGCGCATGCGCGCTGAGGGTTAACTAGAGCACTGAAGTGCAAACCCTCAGCGCTAGTTAGCTAGTATGATAAAGAAGAGGAATGAATGAAAATAGGTAGGAAGAAAAGAAAAAGGAAGAAGAAAGAAAGAAAAACAGTACAGGAAAGAAAGAGGAAATGAAAGGAAAAGGTAGAAAAGAAATAAAAACAGTAGGAAGAGGAATATAAGGCAAGAAGACAAAAGGAAAAAGAAAAAAAACAGGATGAAAAAAAAAGATAAAAAAAAAAAAATACCGTCGACGATGGATTCGAACCACAGACTATTAGGTTAGGTACTTGCTCACTCAACGACTACGCAACGCAACACCTCACGCTGAATGCATGTAATTGTTAGCTATTTAAAAGTGATTTGCAACCTGCAAGCTGGCTCACGTGACAAGCACGTTTTTAAAGGGGCGGTTCCCGCTGTAAACCTACGATCGCACGGCTCTGGAAAGACTCGCTTTTTTCTGGAAAATGAAGTCCAAAATCAAAATTCTGGCATATTAAAGGAACTTACTTCGTGAAATACTGCTGTTTGATGCCGCTTTCAGAGCCTGGCTGGTTCCTACCTTCCAGAAGTGGCCTGTTGACAGACAGAGTGACAGAACGAACGAACGAATGAATGACACTAGGACTACTGTAACCCTCTGGGCGCATGCGCGCTGAGGGTTAACTAGAGCACTGAAGTGCAAACCCTCAGCGCTAGTTAGCTAGTATGATAAAGAAGAGGAATGAATGAAAATAGGTAGGAAGAAAAGAAAAAGGAAGAAGAAAGAAAGAAAAACAGTACAGGAAAGAAAGAGGAAATGAAAGGAAAAGGTAGAAAAGAAATAAAAACAGTAGGAAGAGGAAAATAAGGCAAGAAGACAAAAGGAAAAAGAAAAAAAAACAGGATGAAAAAAAAAGATGAAAAAAAAAATACCGTCGACGAGGATTCGAACCAGAGACTATTAGGTTAGGTACTTGCTCACTCAACGACTAGGCAACACATCACCTCACGCTCAATGCATGTAATTGTTAGCTATTTAAAAGTGATTTGCAACCTGCAAGCTGGCTCACGTGACAAGCACGTTTTTTAAGGGGCGGTTCCCGCTGTAAGCCTACGATCGCACGGCTCTGGAAAGACTGCTTTTTTCTGGAAAATGAAGTCCAAAATCAAAATTCTGGCATATTAAAGGAACTTACTTAGTGAAATACTGCTGTTTGATGCCGCTTTCAGAGCCTGGCTGGTTCCTACCTTCCAGAAGTGGTCTGTTGACAGAGTGACAGAACGAACGAACGAATGAATGACACTAGGACTACTGTAACCCTCTGGGCGCATGCGCGCTGAGGGTTAATGACACTAGGACTACTGTAACCCTCTTGCGCATGCGCGCTGAGGGTTAATTAAACCGTTTTGTAAGTACTGTACATATTTTTAATCCTTCTTTTTCTGACTATTATAATATATTTTAGATCACCGTTGGAGTATTGCTGTTTTCGAGAAAAGGACTTGAATTGGCACCCAAGCAAATACCAGATTACCTGTCTTAGCTGTGTAGAGGACTGAGGCTGGCAGTGGCAGGAGGCCGGGAAATAGGAAGCCAGATCTTATTGGTGCGGCCATTATAACCACACCAATTAACCACACCCATTCATTTATTCAAGTAATGAGTTTATTAATAGAAAAGACAGAACAATGGTTTTTCTATCAAATAATTAGTACAAGCCATATTAATGAAGCAAATGATTTTTTTTAACAATCAGTAAGTTCATTTAAATAAATAAAGTTAAATTATAGTTATAGCTATTATGTAGAGTGTATATATATCGTGTAACTAATTATAGCTACTAGGACATATAAAGCAAACAACACAATGACGAAAAAAAACTTTTAAAAACTGAATCCTTCATCATCAGAACTTACAAAATGCCTACCACTTGTGGCAGTCGTAGTTTTATTTTCTTCAAACATGTGTGGTAAACAACTGAATGGGAAGACTCCTAGTAGCTAGTGCAAAAATGGCCATTTTGCAGATCAATGCTGGAAGGATTTCTGAACTATGTTTATTTTTTCAAAAGGACACTTTGGAATAGTAAACAAAGGACAGGGATGGCTGGCTTGTGGTTTCATAAAAATCTTCCAAATGGTTTGATATTAGCTATTGAATCACGCAGAAGTCATTTCGAGTGCTCAATTTCAACGAACACGAGTTCAGGTAAAGAGTAGAACAATTATAGACACACCCCTTTTTGTTAAAATATTGGTGCTGCCATGGCCGCTTGGCCGCACCCGTTCCGGCGCCCCTGGAAAAAAAGAAAAACCAGGTGGAAACTGCCAGAGTGGGGCTTGAACTCAGGCTCTGAGCCACATTCACAACCACTGCACCACACATGAATACACACACACACACACACACACACACACACACACACACACATCTGCTAAAGAAGTTCAAACATACTCTGAGATGGTATTGAGGAGTGAAGTGCCATTTTCTTCTGAGGACTCTACAGTGGCTTTGGCAGAACCAGTATTTTCAAATGAACTTAATTTTTTCTCTTTTTTTGGCGGAATTTTAGGTGGAGATTCTGGGTGTGAAAATTCCGATGCTGGAACTCGTGCACGACTTTCAAGCTTTTCATATTCATCCATATTTATATCACCAGTTGCTAGTAAATTCTCGTTTACTTGGGCTAAACAACGATTAATAATAATAATAATAATAATAATAATAATAATAATAATAATAATAATAATAATAATAATAACAACAATAATAATAATAATAATAAATAATAATAGTAGTAATAGTAATAATAATAATAACAATACACTTGTGTATGTATTTCACTTACACGCTATGTTTATGTGGCTACATAATGGTATTCCCACCACAAATTGATTTAGAAAAATAGACATAGTGATATTATGAAAGCCCCCACGAGAAGTCATCGCATCCATAGCGAGATATTGGGAACAGTCAGAAAAATAAAAACAAAACAAAAAAAACAACAACAGAAAACAAAAAAAATCACACTACCAGAAAAGCTCCATAACTCAGACGCTAATTGGAGTACCATTGCTTGCGTGTTACAGTCTGGGGGACGTCCACGTGTTCTATCAAATGCTGCCTACGAGACCTGCCAGCCTGGGAGACCTTGAAGGCCCCCCAAATCGCGAGACTCTTTACCTACAGCTACGCCTCCCAGCGTAGCTGTAGGTAAAGGGTCTGGCTACGCTAGACTACGGCGCGTATAAGGTTTAGTGACTGTGTAAATAGGGTTTTACGTTATTGGCGAGCGAGCGTAGCGAGACACTTACAGGGGTAACACAATTGAAAATCGGGGATGTTTATTTGTTTATTGGCGAGCGAGCGTAGCGAGCGAGACAGTATTAGGGGTGGATAATGCAAAATCGGGTATATGTTATATGTATATATGTATGGTACGCATGCCCTTTAAACGCGCGCGCGGGGAACTCTTTTTTTCCCTAAAAACACGGCTTTTTAGGCTTGACCCCAGTTTTTTCTGAAACTACAGCATTAAGCAAGCCTTACTTTATACTTAAGCTCCAAAGTGTGAGAAATTTCCTGCGAAAATACTTGCTTTTCAAGAAACAAAAAGTTGATTCGACCGGTTACTATGGCATTGAAGACCCTTTTCCAGACTCAATTTCAAAAAAATTAACTCTGGCCTTTCTTTTTTGTAGCTAAGAGCTTGTCAACAGTGACTGGTAAATTCAAATAGTCAGATTGGCTCAAATTTGGTACTACAAATGTTACCACTGCTCAAGAAAATGAGGTAAGAAAGTAATTTTGTATTTGTGTGCTAAAATTGATTGTCTTTTGTTTTTGTAGGTGAGAGCTTGTCAAGAATTCAAGGTAATTCAGATGGTCAAAGTAACTTCAATTTGATACTACAGAAGTTATCAATACTCAGGAAATTGAGGTAAGTAGTAATTCCATATTTGTTGGCTAAAATTACAAATAATAACACTGGTTTATTTTTTATCGTAGCTGAGAGCTTGTTCAAGAGTTACTGGTGATTGAGATTATCAGAATGGTTGATGTTTGATACCACAAAAGTTACCATTAATCGGTAAGAGAGTGATTTTGTATTTGTTTGCTGAAATCAAATGTCATAACTGCTATTATAGTGTTTTCATGAAGTAAGCTAAAAATAGTAACATTTTATGTTACCTAGCTATCAGACTCGATCGCCATTTGTGCTCAAGCACACCACTAGTATATATATATGTATGTATGTATGTATGGATTGTACGTATGCCCTTTAAACACATGCGGGAGGAACGTTTTTTCTTCAAAAAACACGGCTTTTTAGGCTTGGCCCCAGTTTATTCTGAAACTACAGCATTAAGCAAGTCTTACTTTATACTTAAGCTCCAAAGTGTGAGAAAATTCATGCGAAAACGCTTGCTTTTTAAGAAACAAAAAGTTGATTTGATCGGTTACTATGACATTGAAGACCCTTTACCAGATTTAAATTCAAAACTTCGCCTTTTTTCCGGCTAAGTGCGGCTTGTTACTAGTTGTCAAGAGCCACCTGTAGTCAGTACTAAGAGAGCTATCATTACTTCTGAAAAGCGTATGTAAGCACATAAAGTATTAATGCTAAGGAAGCTACTACTACTCGAGGGATGCCGAGGTAAGTACGCAATTCCATATTTGTTAGCTAAATATGCTAAATAACTCTGGCCTTTCTTTTTTATAGCTAAGAGCTCGTTGTCAACAGTGACTGGTAAATTCAAATAGTCAGAAGGACTCAAATTTGGTACTACAAAAGTTACCACTGCTCAAGAAAATGAGGTAAGAAAGTAATTTGTATTTGTGTGCTAAAATTGATTGTCTTTTGTTTTTGTAGGTGAGAGCTTGTTGTCAAAAATTCAAGGTAATTCAGATGGTCAAAGTAACTTCAATTTGACTGCAGAAGTTATCAACACTCAAGAATGAGGTAAGTAGTAATTCCACATTTGTTGGCTAAAATTACAAATAGTAACACTGGTTTATTTTTTATCGTAGCTGAAAGCTTGTTCAAGAGTTACTGGTGATTGAGATTATCAGAATGGCAGATGTTTGATACTACAAAGTTACCATTAATCAGGTAAGAGAGTGATTTTGTACTTGTTTGCTGAAATAAAAGGTCATAACTGCTATTATAGTGTTTGCATGAACTAAGCTAAAACATAGTAACAATACTTAGTTTTTGTTACCTAACTATCAGGCTCGCTCGCCTTTTGTGCTCAAGCACACCACTAGTTTGTATATATGTTTGGACGTACGTATGTCATTTTGTACTTTGACCCTCACGTTTTTGTGTTAGTTATGTGGTCGACCCCGTCCCAAATTGCTCTAAACAGAATCCTCGGGTTTATCGATTAGTACTCGTATCACCCTAGAAATTGAATTGTTTACCGTTTTGAATTCTTTTGCGGGTGCAGTTAAAACTTGAAAACTTAAGGGACTTCCATTTCTATTCGAGTTAGTGGCGGTGGTAAGTCAATGCGCTCTTTGTCATGGTTATAAGCCGTGCGCAACAGTATTTACTTGAAAATACATTGTCCACTGGACTACCGCGAAGGTAAGGTCCAGTTGTGTCAAAGCATTGTGTGTTACAATCACTACTTAGCTAAAGAATATCACACAGAAAACTTTTAAATAACGTGTATTGTTTTGTTGTTGTTTTTCCCCTTCAATTCAAGCAGTTGCAGAGAATTGTTAATTATGGCACTGAAATCCCTTTACCGTGTATGCGAAATTAAAAAACTGGACCTTATTTTCAGTAGCTTCAGTGTTAGAAGTCCAAATTATTCATATAAAAATAGTATAGTCTTTAGGCTCGCTCGCCATTTGTGCTCAAGCACATCACTAGTTAAAAGGGTAAAGTACGTCTAATATTATTTGCATTATCACCATTCTTTACCCATAATTCATGGCCGAGCAAATATAGATAGAAAACGCGAAATGTATCTTCTATCATAATAAACCTAGCAGTCAACTATAGGAAGTAAAGTTACTAGCATCAAATTCTAGTTTGACTGTGAGTGCACATGTGACTTAAACTTTATTCACTTCGCTGTTTGTTAGCTAGTTTTTAAGGTTGTTTTGTTAAAGTTTCATTTTTTACTGACGGTGTGTTAAACGCACAAGACTTCGTAATAAAGTTCTGTACACCATTAGGGTCTGTCATGAATAAAAAAAAATTTATACCCACGGAGCACCAGACGGCGATTAGTTTGGTAAAGGGTCGTTAAAGATACAGGAAGGCCTGGATGTAAGTGGTAAGGTGAAGTGAGACGGGAATATAAAGTTTCTAGGCAATGTCAAGCACATACAGCCCAGAGAGACCGAGTGTGTGCTATAAAGGGATTGATTTATTTTGGTCTCTCTCTCTGCTGAAATAATGACACTAGCATTCTTTAACATTCAAGAGTGACAAGATCATTGCACTATTTGCCAACATATGCATTTCTTAAATTGTGTTAGATTCTCTACCTTCAAATAACTAAAGTTTGTTTTGTTTTGCTTGTTGCTTTAATTACATGGTAGCTGTTTTGGACTATTCTGAAATAACCTTATTTAAAATGAATGACTCCGATCTCTATTGTCCTCAGCTCAGTGTTATTTACAATGTCAGTGAGGCCAACTCTCACAGTGTTGCTGAAGCTACTGCAGTCTTTCAGGTTCTGCTTCATGTTGTTCTTCTACCACTTAGTATCCTTCTTTGTTTACTCTTGATTATCCTCATTGCTGGCAACAAGCAGCTGCAAACTAGCTTTCTGATCATCGCTCTTCAAGTGGTATGTTTAGATTTGACCAGTGAAGTCATGACAGGAGTAAGTGTATTTTCTTCTGCTGGAGGACATGGATGGGTCTTGGGTTGGCAAGTCTGTACTATTACTGCCTCACTGTTTTTCCTAATTACTGTGACACGCAGTCAGTTGATATGCGTGTTAGCTATAACACACTTCTTGTATGTCTTCGCCCCACATATGTATTCTAGAGTACATAAGAAAATGTCTGCAGTTTTGAGCTTAGTTTCATGGCTAACGGGAGCTATCTATGCTACTATACCTCTTCCAGGAATTTTAGACTGCTACAAATATCAAATTTACTTACACTATTGCAGCTTGGATGATCAATGTAGTGAGACTTGCTCTGAGTCTGAGGTCATTCTTTGGATGACGTCAGTCTTTCCCTTTTATATTGGATCATTTGTTCTTTATCTCTGTCTCTTCTGTAAAGCATGCTACCTCAAGCGAAACTCACAAACAGAAAAAAGTCAGAATATTACAAAGACTATCATGGTATTTTTCTTAATCAACTTAATCACACTGCTTTTTACTTGGCCCTTCCACGTGATTACAGTTGTAGTAGAAAATTTCACCACCTCTGAAGTCCCTGGTATTGTGCTAATGTTGGTGTCAAGTGCTTTGAATGACCTGGTGGTTATATGTGATCCCTTATTCATTTTCTGCAATGGGGATGTCAAAAAGGCCTTGAAAACATTTCTCAAGCATCATTTTCCAGCCAGATTTACCAGTAGTTAACTTGTAGGCTCACTTATACTCATTTTAATCGAGCAACTACTATACCAATAATTTATTCGTCTTCTGCTTCGCATGACTGAGTTCCTGAGTTTTGTCAGCTAGCTAGTAACAAACTTATTGTATTACCTACTGTTTCTATAATCATTTGATATGAATTCACCTTTAGATGAATTAGTAAGTCAGTGACAGTGAAGTAGAGCCTAGCCATCAACTTTTGTGCTTATAACAGAACTCACTTTCAGTGCATACACAGAGCTTATATTAATGCTTAATGAGATATGAAAATATAACGAGGATTTGTCTAACTTAAGCCACCCTATTCCAAATAATGTCAGTAAGGATGTGGTTAGTATGCATGAGTAACTGTATTCCTGATACAAAAACACGATTATTTTCAAAAAGTACATCGTTTATATTCTGGCGTAGTAAGACCCTTTACCGAACCACTACTCAGCAAGTGGTTATTATGGCGTAAAAAACCCTTTACCAGCAGTAGTATACAATAAACGACGGAAAAAAGGCAACCTGTGCTGGTGAAGTGGCCGGTTTTGAGTTCGTCAAAGGCTATTTGTATTCAAGGAGGTAAATGTATTTTTAGTACAGCTAACTAGTGAGATAAGGTAAATTATTAATTACTGTGGATATATATTCTTGTACTGTGCGAGATGTAGTCTGGTGTGATCCATAAACTATTTTTTGTATTCATTGGCGAGCGAGCGAAGCGAGCGAGACACTCTCAGTGTTAATGCAATCGAGATTTCGCTATATTTATTTATTTATTAATTCAGCGAAGCAAGCGGAGCTGACTCTCTAATGAGTTCGCGATATATATACATATATTTACTAGTGATGAGCTTGAGCACAAATGGCGAGCGAGCCTAAAGACTATACTATTTTTATATGAATTATTTTGACTTCTAACACTGAAGCTACTGAAAATAAGGTCCAGTTTTTAAATTTCGCATACACGGTAAAGGGATTTCAGTGCCATAGTAACAACTCTCTGCAACTGCGTGAATTGAAGGGGAAAAACAACAACAAAACAATACACGTTATTTAAACGTTTTCTTTGTGATATTCTTTAGCAAAGTAGTGGTTGAAACTAGTGGTGTGCTTGAGCACAAATGGCGATCGAGTCTGATAGCTAGGTAACATAAAATGTTACTATTTTTAGCTTACTTCATGAAAACACTATAATAGCAGTTATGACATTTGATTTCAGCAAACAAATACAAAATCACTCTCTTACCGATTAATGGTAACTTTTGTGGTATCAAACACCAACCATTCTGATAATCTCAATCACCAGTAACTCTTGAACAAGCTCTCAGCTACGATAAAAAATAAACCAGTGTTATTATTTGTGGAATTACTACTTACCTCAATTTCCTGAGTATTGATAACTTCTGTAGTATCAAATTGAAGTTACTTTGACCATCTGAATTACCTTGAATTCTTGACAAGCTCTCACCTACAAAAACAAAAGACAATCAATTTTAGCACACAAATACAAAATTACTTTCTTACCCCATTTTCTTGAGCTGTGGTAACTTTTGTAGCACCAAATTTGAGCCAATCTGACTATTTGAATTTACCAGTCCTGTTGACAAGCTCATAGCTACAAAAAAGAAAGGCCAGAGTTAATTTTGCATATTTAGCTAACAAATATGGAATTACGTACTTACCTCAGCTTCCCTCGAGAAGTAGTAGCTTCCTTAGCATTAATACTACGGCATTCTGACTACCAACGGCTCTTGACAACCAACAACCGGCACTCCATATCCCCCCCATAAAACGGCGAAGTTTTGAAATTGAGTCTGGAAAAGGGTCTTCAATGCCATAGTAACCGGTCGAATCAACTTTTTGTTTCTTGAAAAGCAAGTATTTTCGCAGGAATTTTCTCACACTTTGGAGCTTAAGTATAAAGTAAGGCTTGCTTAATGCTGTAGTTTCAGAAAAAACTGGGGTCAAGCCTAAAAAGCCGTGTTTTTAGGAAAAAAGAGTTCCCCGCGCGCGCGTTTAAAGGGCATGCGTACCATACATATATACATATAACATATACCCGATTTTGCATTATCCACCCCTAATACTGTCTCGCTCGCTACGCTCGCTCGCCAACAAACATCCCCGATTTTCAATTGTGTTACCCCTGTAAGTGTCTCGCTCGCTACGCTCGCTCGCCGATTAGGTCTAGAAATGTTTTTTGTTCTTGCGTGGGCGTACGTGTGTACCCTTTCTCCTACGCGCTTGCGCGGGCCGGGTAAACTTCTTAGTAACATTTTGTTTTGTTTACCCGCTGTACGAAGTAGCGATGCCCAGTAGACAAAAGGTTAGAAACGCTCGGTCAAGAGCTTTGAGGGCGTTAGAAACTCCTGAAGAAAAATTAGTAAGGAGAGCGATAAGAAATGAAAATGACAGGGCAAGGAGGAGGAGAGCTAAAAGGAAACAGAAACAGGTAGCAAAGTAAAGAATCTGACAGTATTTTGTAGCCAAGCATGCATGGAATAGCTGCAATTACAGGGAACATGCATCGCTCGCTTCGCTATTTTGTGCTATTAGAGCACATCACTAGTTTATTTATTTATCTGTTTATGGGGGTTACGTGAGACTTCTGTTTTAGCCCGCGCTTCTAATTACGTAAGTTAGGTAAAGCGTTCACAGTTCCAGTATTTTTCAATTAACGAGCGCGGAGAATCCTGCTGCACTGCCTTACGCAACTCTGTTTCAACCAAAACGTTTATAGCTACTCTCTTCTTGAAACAATTGTGAAGTCTTTGTCAAGCTGCGCTTCTTTGCCACTGCTTTCGAAGTTTATTCAGGTAATTCTGTTAGTTTAGACTTTAGATTCTAGACTAGTGGTGTGCTTGAGCACAAATGGCGAGCGAGCCTGATAGTTAGGTAACATAAAACTAAGTATTGTTACTATGTTTTAGCTTAGCTCATGCAAACACTATAATAGCAGTTATGACCTTTTATTTCAGCAAACAAATACAAAATCACTCTCTTACCTCTTAGCTATAAAAAAGAAAGGCCAGAGTTATTTTTACATATTTAGCTGACAATGGAATTACGTACTTACCTCAGCATCCCTCGAGTAGTAGTAGCTTCCTTAGCATTAATACTTTATGTGCTTACATACGCTTTTCAGAAGTAGTGATAGTTAGTCTTAGTACTGACTACAGGTGGCTCTTGACAACTAACAAGCCGCACTTAGCCGGAAAAAGGCGAAGTTTTGAATTTAAATATGGTAAAGGGTCTTCAATGCCATAGTAACCGGTCTAATCAACTTTTTGTTCTTGAAAAGCAAACGTTTTCGCAGGAATTTTCTCACACTTTGGAGCTTAAGTATAAAGTAAGGCTTGCTTAATGCTGTAGTTTCAGAATAAACTGGGGTCAAGCATAAAAAGCCGTGTTTTTTTGAAGAAAAAAGTTTCCCGCGCGCGCGTTTAAAGGGCATACGTACAATCCATACATACATACATATATACATATACAAACAGCATTTTGTCTACTCTGCATATGAAACTGAGGCTGAAGCACAAAATTTGTAAAGAAAGCAGAGTGAAGCTTACCAAATAGTTTTCAATCACTACCATGGCAAACTGTGTGGGTCACCTCTAAGGATGATCATCTCTGGCACAGCAGGAACTGGAAAGTCATATTTGATTAAGTGCTTGAAGAAATTGTTGGGCGATTGCCTTCGTGTGACAGCTCCAACTGGAGTGGCAGCTTACAATGTAGATGGCTATACGCTTCATTCGCTTCTCAGCATTCCTGTGACTGGAGACTTTAAGGACTTGGAGGAACAGCATCTCAGTGCTCTTCAAGGATCACTTTGTGGCATTAGGTACTTGATAATTGATGAAATGTCAATGGTTGGCCGAAAACTATTTGGTCAGGTAGACAGAAGACTTCGCCAGGCATTTCCTCAAAGGTATCTATTTATTGTTACTCGTAACTCAACTGTGTTTCATGTTGTGTTTTTAATGAAAAAAATCTAGATCTCATGAGGTACTGGGTGGATGTTCCTGTCTACTGACTGGAGACTGGGGTCAACTACCACCAGTGATGGACTTGCCACTGTACACTACAGCAACAAAATCTGAACTGTCTAACCTTGGCAGTGCTAATTATCGTCTCTTTGATTGTGGCATTGTTTTGAAACAAGTACTCAGGCAAAAAAGCCTAGACTTTAAAGAGTTACTCATGCGTCTCAGAAATGGTGAAATTACTTTGGATGACTGGAAAGTTCTGATAAAACAGACTCCAGCTGCAGTAGGAAATGCCAGCACATTTCAGGAAGCTCTACATCTTTTTCCAACTGCTGCAGCAGTGGCTGAGTACAATGTTGAAAAATTGCGAACAAATTCTCAGCCAATAGCAAGAATTGAAGCCATCCATTCTGGTCCTAGAGCTAGCAGAATTCCTGCAAGTGATGCTGGTGGATTGGAACCAGTTAATTTTTTAGCATGCAAGGCACGTGTAATGCTGACTGCTAATCTGTGGGTTCAAGTTGGACTGGTTAATGGAGCACTTGGTACAGTTGTGTGAATTTGCTATGATGGTGCAGATCAATCACCACCAAGTTTACCAGTAGCAGTGACAGTAAAGTTTGATTTCTACACTGGTCCTACTCTGGCAGATGGCACTGTTCCAATAGTTCCACTACGCCGAACATGGTTGTCCTCTACCAACCCATGCTCGAGACTCCAGCTTCCCCTAAAATTGGCCTGGGCAGTTACAATTCACAAGTCCCAAGGTATGACATTGGACAAAGTTGTCATTGATGTGGGGAAGAAAGAATTCTCGGCTGGACTGACTTTTGTGGCATGCTCACGTGTGCGGCATGTAAAAGATCTGCTTTTCAATCCTCCGTTTGCTTTTCAACGTGTAGTACATCTAGCCAGCAGCAGACGTCATAAGGAAAGACTCAATGAAGACCTCAGATTAGAGAAACTAAGCAATAGTTTAGGCTCACAAACAACACTGTCAGTCAAGTCTGAGTCGTGCACAGATCACAGAATTAGCGAGGAGGCAGAAGAAGCAGAAACAGCAACAAATGTACCCCATATTCCATTTCCATCATCAGAGGAAGCACATGATGCCTGCTGTAATGGAGACTGCAAAAATGTTATCGCTAGTGAACCACCTCTTCCGATCGAAAGAAAAAAGAGTCTCACTGATGATGTTGTTGTCACTAGCGTTGACACTCATACTCACCAATTCCACTATAACCCTGTCAATGAAGAGTGGCAGTGTGCACAATGTGAAAGACTTGGATTACAGTACTGTGGACCAAATGGAGTCACACCTGGTGGTTCTAATGTCCCATTAACACGTCCGACCAATTTCAAGAGGATAGTTGGCGATGGAAATTGCCTATTTCGATCCTTTTCTTTGATTCTTACAGGATCGGAAGAGCTATACGAGGTGCTATCGTACAGCACATGAGAACAATTGGGGATGCGATATGGCCACATCAGATTGCTCCTCTTCTGAGACAGATTCAAAATCTTGGAGAAGTGCACCTTGTTGGCTCAGTTTATACAGATGCAGAATGGGAGCTGGGAATTGAGCAGTATATTGCAGCAACCAGGATGGATCAAAACAGGGAATGGGGATCGGAGGTTGAAGTCATGGCATTGGCACACCTTCTGGATACCCCAATATACAGTTATGATATCGTGAGTGGTTGGAATCTATAATCCCAGGTATGGTGCATGGTACATTTAATTTCAGTCATACAGATACACATCAAATGGCTATGTATGTGCACCATGCTGTTAACCACTATGATGTGGTCAATTCAGTACAGTAATTGGTTAAATTTGGCAAAAATTTAATAGTGGTCACATCAAATGCATAGCGCACAAGCTTTGTAATTATTGTCTTTCTTGCTGTAAAGCGGGAATTGTCTTTATGGTAGTAGTTTGAGTTGACTTTATTAGGAGACACCACAATTAGCATTCTTGGACTCATGTACTGATTTCACAATGTGTGGGCTGTAATAATGTGGAGCACTGAGCTCTTTGTATGCCTCTGCAAAGACGACCTCCAGGAATGCATTTTTTGCTGGGATTTCCGGTGTTTCCTGAGCTCACTAACTGGGTGGCAGGGAGTCCCAGTAATCACAAAGTGTCGTCTATGTCCACACATTTCGGTACAGTTCGCCATCCAGTCCTCAAATTATTTGTCCATTTAGAACCTAGCTTGTATGCCAGTATAAATAACTGGGTATTTTAAGCTGGAGGTCCTAAGTTAATTTTCATCAACTATATTCAACTAAACGTCATATTTTATGCTCATCAAATTTATACTTAAGTTCTTAAAAACTTCAATGTCAAGTATTGAACTCAAGTCTTATTAATTTTAAATATTTTTATAGTCAAATTCTTATACTCAAGTGCTTCAAGTTTACACCTGCGTAAAGAAAGATTTTTAACTGCAGCAAGCTGCTGACAAATGTACACCTTATTTGCTTTAACTTTTAGTATTAACTTTCTTCTTTCTGAAGCATTTTTTGTATCACAAAATATATTATTAAACATTTTCACAAATAATAATAATAATGATCTTACATTCATTAAATTTTTCTAAAAAGGACCCAAAGTAAATATCAGTGCATTTGAAAATGTGACTACTATGGTCCCCTCTGAAATATTCGGAGGGGGGCAATCATCTGTCGAAGATGAGTACAGATGATTGTCCATATCTATCATATGTCACATCCATCCAAAATTACCAACTTTTAAAAGACGTGAAATTGTGTGCAGCAATAGTAAATAACACATATGCAATACATTTTTAGGAATAGTGTACAGTATCAACTGACAGATTGTCTACCTGGTTTATACAAAACTTTCAAATGGTTGGTAACTTTGTATGTGTGTATGGTTATGGTATGCTGATGAGCTCAAAAAAGAGCGAAACAATCATTTCCCCCCCTAAAATTATCATACAGTGTACTCATTTTGAATTGCATTTTCTCTAAGTGGCATTATTTCATTTTATTTTCAGCTAGGCCAGCTCGCTCGCCATTTGCGCTATTCGAGCGCACCACTAGTATATATGTTTGGACGTACGTATGTCATTTGTACTTTGAACCTCTCGTATTTTTGTGTTAACTCAGCATTCGACCTCGTCCCAAACTTCACTAAACAGATTCCTCTGGTTTATCAATCATTACTCGTATCATCCTAGAATTTGAATTGTTTACCACTTTGAATTATTTTGCGGGTACAGTTAGAACTCAAAACCTTTCGGGAGTTCCATTTCTATTCGAGTTAGTGGCGGTGGTAAGTTAATAGCTATTTGTCATAATTATAAGCCCTACGCAACAGTATTGACTTGAAAAATTATTGTCCACTAGACTAACCACAAAGGTAAGTTGCACAGGTATGTTCAGTTAAGTGTGAAAGTATTGTCCTACTACTTAGCTAATGAATATCACAAAGAAAACACTTAAATAACGTGACTTGTTTTTTGTTGCTTTTTTTTTTTTTTTTTTTTTTTTCCAATTCAAACAGTTGCGGGGTGTGGTTACTATGGCTTTGAATCCCCTTTACCTTATATACGTAATTCAAAACTTGATTTTTTTTAATAGCATGAGTGTAAATCAATCGTTTAACGATAGTATAGCTTTAGGCTCGCTCGCCATTTGTGCTCAGGCACATCACTAGTTTATAAAAGCATAGCAGACCCAGCAGCACTATATTTTTTTCTTCGTCTTTGAATTATGCCAAGGCCTGTAGCTCATACTAGTTTGTGTGTACACGTACATATGTCATGTTGTACTTTGACCCTCACTTTTTGTGTTAGCTGTTTGTCGACCTAGATAGCAGGTTTTGACAGGAAAAATGGTCCAACATTACAAATTGTAGCAGTGAGGGTCCCTCTGTAATACTGACTATAAGAAGTGTACCATGTACTGGGAAGTATAGAGTAGACTGACAAATGTTGTAGTGATCATGTCGGTGTTTATGACTGTCCACAGGAGATCAGTCATAATACAGCAATCATGATTATAAGGAAGAGATCGTAGAATGTATACATATGTGACATGCACAGATCACACTACTTGCATAACTAGCATTGCATCCCAACATGAAGAGGGTAATACTTGTGCACGGTCAACGTCTGATGAGTCAGGTCGTAAAGGCTGGCCTCTCGGTTGTCTGAGACTTCCACTAATAGTAATATAGACAGAGATTGTTCATTGGAATTGGTTCCCTGCATTGGGCTCCCACTAAGTAGCATCGTGTGAGTGAAGCAAGACCCTCATTAACAAGTCTCAATTGAGATTTTGGTATATATATATGGCAGCGTTCCACACATGTCCATGGTCAATGCATTCCACCCACGGAAGCTACTTAAAAACATGAACATTGGCACAGGCACAAGAAATTAGGGAGAAAAGACTTAGTTAATAATCAGGAAAAATTAATGGCAAAGAGCAACAGAGACAGGAGAGGAGAGAAGTTCGCAGTGAGGTCTTACAAGCTTAACAGAGTTCATTTTTTATTCTATTGGCGGTGGTAGTGGTAAGTTATCTTGGCTATATGCCTTGCATAACAGATTGGCTCTTACTTGAAAATCCATTGTCCAATAGTCGAGAATCTAAAATGCTTTATCAACTAGAGCTCTGGTACAATAGAGCATATTCAAGGTTTTGGAAACACGGCTTAGCTTATACATCATCCATTGGTCTACCAATCCTTACTGTGTTATCCTAGGAAATTTATTTGATTACCCCTTGAAATTTTTTTGTCCAATAGTCAAATCATGAATTGAATACGATATAAATCTTGTGTTGGTATATCCAGTGAACTTGTGTGTGTGTGTGTGTGTGTGTGTGTGTGTGTGTGTGTGTGTGTGTGTGTGTGTAGTATATCTGATTTTTTATACGTACGATACTGACGTATGTGTAAATGAAGAGTTTGAAATGATGCAACGTGTAATAAAATGCGTTAGTGATAGTTATATAATGTGCTTGTACAAATACGGAAGTATGTATTGTGCATGCTAGCTAAATGTGGAATGATGGTGAAATGATAACTAGCTAAATATTGACAAGTGGAATGTTCAGCTTTGGCTTTGGTCTTCAACACAACACAATATGTACAGAGACCATTGGCTATGCTGTTGCAATTGAAAGAATACTAATTTGAGGTGTGTCTGGAATACTTCACACACACATACAGACACACAGAGCCATTACATACACAGACTCACATACAATAACAACAGGTTAAAGTATATTGGAGCATGGTGACAATTATTTGTATCATATATTTATTTATTTACTTAATTATTTGTTTTACTTTTATAGAAGTTCCTCAAATTTACAGTAAGGGCTTGGGAGGGATGGAACTTAATCAGAAGAAGTGGACTGTGACCTGAAAGGTATAAGTCAACTATTTGGCGAGCGAGCGTAGCGAGCGAGACAGTATTAGGGGTGGATAATGCAAAATCGGGTATATGTTATATAAATGTATTTATTAGGTACTGAACAGAGCCTGATAACTGTTGCCACATAGAAAATGCATTAAAGTAAACAGGATGTGGCTTAGGGCAATATTTTTCCATATCACCTGTGTTCATAGTTATTACGTTGGGTTATTACGTCCCCCTAGGTAAATTTCTTGTTACCAAGGTATTCGTGCATGAGCAGTACCTAATAAATTTATTATCCATTGGATACCCGAGAATATCACTCGTCTGATTGGCAGTATTTACGCTCGTGCCTGCGGCACTCGCGTAAATACTAAGCCAACAGACTCGTGATATTCTCCTGTATCAAATGAATAATATATATGTATGTATGTATGGATTGTACGTATGCCCTTTAAACGTATTAGGGGTGGATAATGCAAAATCGGGTATATGTTATATATATATATGTATGTATGTATGGATGGTACGTATGCTCTTTAAACGCGCGCGCGGGGAACTTTTTTCTCCTAAAAACATGGCTATTTAGGCTTGACTCCAGTCTATTCTGAAACTACAGCATTAAGCAAACCTTACTCTATACTTAAGCTCCAAAGTATGAGAAAATTCCTGCTAAAACGCATGTTTTCAAGACACAAAAAGTTGATTCGACAGGTTACTATGGCATTGAAGACCCTTTTCCAGACTTAATTTCAAAACTTCGCCGTTTTATGGGATACGGAGTGCCGGTTGTTGGTTGTCAAGAGCCGTTGGTAGTCAGAATGCCGTAGTATTAATGCTATGGAAGCTACTACTTCTCGAGGGAAGCTGAGATAAGTACGCAATTCCATATTTGTTAGCTAAATATGCAAATTAACTCTGGCCTTTCTTTTTTGTAGCTAAGAGCTAGTCAACAGTGACTGGTAAATTCAAATAGTCAGATTGGCTCAAATTTGGTACTACAAAAGTTACCACTGCTCAAGAAAATGAGATAAGAAAGTAATTTTGTATTTGTGTGCTAAAATTGATTGTCTTTTGTTTTTGTAGGTGAGAGCTTGTTGTCAAGAATTCAAGGTAATTCAGATGGTCAAAGTAACTTCAATTTGATACTACAGACGTTATCAATACTCAAGAATGATGTAAGTAGTAATTCCATATTTGTTGGCTAAAATTACAAATAATAACACTGGTTTATTTTTTATCGTAGCTGAGAGCTTGTTCAAGAGTTACTGGTGATTGAGATTATCAGAATGGTTGATGTTTGATACTACTACAAAAGTTACCATTAATCAGGTAAGAGAGTGATTTTGTATTTGTTTGCTGAAATCAAATGTCATAACTGCTATTATAGTGTTTGCATGAAGTAAGCTAAAACATAGTAACATTTTATGTTACCTAACTATCAGGCTCGCTTGCCATTTGTGCTCAAGCACACCACTAGTATATATATATGTATGTATGTATGGATGGTACGTATGCTCTTTAAACGCGCGCGCGGGGAACTTTTTTTCTCCCAAAAACACGGCTATTTAGGCTTGACTCCAGTTTATTCTGAAACTACAGCATTAAGCAAACCTTACTTTATACTTAAGCTCCAAAGTATGAGAAAATTCCTGCTAAAACGCTTGTTTTCAAGACACAAAAAGTTGATTCGACAGGTTACTATGGCATTGAAGACCCTTTTCCAGACTTAATTTCAAAACTTCGCCGTTTTATGGGGGGATACGGAGTGCCCGTTGTTGGTTGTCAAGAGCCGTTGGTAGTCAGAATGCCGTAGTATTAATGCTATGGAAGCTACTACTTCTCCGGGGAAGCTGAGATAAGTACGCAATTCCATATTTGTTAGCTAAATATGCAAAATTAACTCTGGCCTTTCTTTTTTGTAGCTAAGAGCTAGTCAACAGTGACTGGTAAATTCAAATAGTCAGATTGGCTCAAATTTGGTACTACAAAAGTTACCACTGCTCAAGAAAATGAGGTAAGAAAGTAATTTTGTATTTGTGTGCTAAAATTGATTGTTTTTTGTTTTTGTAGGTGAGAGCTTGTTGTCAAGAATTCGAGGTAATTCAGGTGGTCAAAGTAACTTCAATTTGATACTACAGAAGTTATCAATACTCAAGAATGATGTAAGTAGTAATTCCATATTTGTTGGCTAAAATTACAAATAATAACACTGGTTTATTTTTTATCGTAGCTGAGAGCTTGTTCAAGAGTTACTGGTGATTGAGATTATCAGAATGGTTGATGTTAAATACTACAAAAGTTACCATTAATAAGGTGAGAGAGTGATTTTGTATTTGTTTGCTGAAATCAAATGTCATAACTGCTATTATAGTGTTTGCATGAAGTAAGCTAAAACATAGTAACATTTTATGTTACCTAACTATCAGGCTCACTCGCCATTTGTGCTCAAGCACATCACTAGTTTATATATATTACGTTTGGACGTACGTAAGGCATTTTTGTACTTTGACCCTCGCGTTTTTGTGTTAGTTCGGTGGTCGACCCCGTCCCAAACTTCACTAAACAGAATCCTCTGTTTATCGATCAGTACCCGTATCACCCTAGAAATTGAATTGTTTACCATTTTGAATTCTTTTACGGGTGCAGTTAAAACGTGAAAACTTACGGGACTTCCATTTCTATTCGAGTTAGTGGCGGTGGTAAGTCAATGCGCTCTTTGTCATGGTTATAAGCCATACGCAACAGTATTTACTTGAAAATGCATTGTCCACTAGACTAACCGCGAAGGTAAGTCTTGTGTAGGTGTATGTCCAGTTGTGTCAAAGCATTGTGTTTTACAGCCACTATTTAGCTAAAGAATATCACAAAGAAAACGTTTAAATAGCGTGTATTGTTTTATTGTTTTGTTGTTGTTGTTTTCCTTCAATTCAAACAGTTGCAGCGAGTTGTTACTATGGCACTGAAATCCCTTTACCCTGTATGCTAAATTAAAAAACTGGACCTTATTTTCAGTAGCTTCAATGTTAGAAGTCAAAATCATTCATATAAAAATAGTATGGTCTTTAGGCTCGCTCGCCATATGTGCTCAAGCACATCACTAGTTATATATCACACTTACAGGGGTAACACAATCGAAAATCGGGGATGTTTGTTTATTTGGCGAGCGAGCGAAGCGAGCGAGACACTCTCAGGGGTAACGCAATCGAGATTTCGCTATTATTTATTTATTTATTTATCTATTTATGGGGCACGTGAGCCTTCCGTTTTAGCCCGCGCTTCTAATTACGTAAGTTAGGTAAGCGTTCACAGTTCCAGTATTTCTCAATTAACGAGCGCGGAGAATCCTGCTGCACTGCCTTACGCAACTTTGTTTCAACCAAAAAGTTTACAGCTACTCTCTTCTTGAAACAATTGTGAAGTCTTTGTCAAGCTGCGCTTCTTTGCCACTGCTTTCGAAGTTTATTCAGGTAATTCTGTTAGTTTAGTCTGGGATCAGAGACTTTAGATTCTCTGATGCTAACTGAGAATGGAAAGGGTTACACTGTGCACTACAGTTAGATGTAATTTCTGTCCTATTTTTCTGTAAAAAGAGTCTGCTCGCTCGCCATGCATTTGCGCTATTTGAGCGCACCACTAGTTGGCAAGCGAGCGAAGCGAGCGAGACACTATCAGGGGTAACTCAATCGAGATTTCGCTATATTTATTTATTTGGCGAGCGAGCGAAGCGAGCGAGCAACTCTAAGATGTAGTCTATGGAAATCCTGAATACGTCACGTCGTCCTTTAAACGCGCGTGCGCATTCCAGAACTTCTCTTGTTAAAACGCGATAGGTCGTTTCCATTTGCGCATCCTGAATACGTGGTCTTTTAAACGCGAGCGCATTCCATTTGCGCATATGGCTCATGCGTGCGCCAAACGACCCCAATGCAATTGAAAGTGTCAACATTTCCCCAGAACCTCGCTCGCCCAACCAATGCTACACGAGCATTTTCTAGTTATATATCTGTTTATGGGGTACGTGAGACCTCTGTTTTCGCCCGAGCTTCTAATTACGTAAGTTAGGTAAAGCGTTCACAGTTCCAGTATTTTTCAATTAAACTTGCTCTGAGAATCCTTAGTGTGGCGGTGGTAAGTCAATGCGCTCTTTGTCATGGCTATAAGCCGTGTGCAACAGTATTTACTTGAAAATACATTGTCCACTAGACTACTGCGAAGGTAAGTCTGTGTAGGTGCATGTCCAGTTGTGTCAAAGCATTGTGTGTTACAACCACTACTTAGCTAAAGAATATCACAAAGAAAACTTTTAAATAACGTGTATTGTTTTGTTGTTGTTTTTTCTTCAATTCAAGCAGTTGCAGAGAGTTGTTACTATGGCACTGAAATCCCTTTACCGTGTATGCAAAATTAAAAAACTGGACCTTATTTTCAGTAGCTTCAGTGTTAGAAGTCAAAATCATTCATATAAAAATATTATAGTCTTTAGGCTCGCTCGCCATTTGTGCTCAAGCACACCACTAGTTTATTGGCGAGCGAGCGTAGCGAGTGAGACAGTATTAGGGGTGGATAATGCAAAATCGGGTATATGTTATATGTAGGTATGTATATATGCGAAATTAAAAAAAACTGGACCTTATTTTCAGTAGCTTCAGTGTTAGAAGTCAAAATCATTCATATAAAAATAGTATAGTCTTTAGGCTCACTCGCCATTTGTGCTCAAGCACATCACTAGTATATATATCTGAAATCTCAATTGAACACGACTGATAGTCAGCTTCGCTCGCTCGCTGAATAATTCAGCGAGTGAGCGAAGCGAGCGAAGCTGACTCTCAGTCGTGTTCAATTGAGATTTCAGATATATATAAGTATGTATACGTACGTCAAAATATTTCGCCCGCGCTTCTAATTACGTAGGTTAGGTAAAGCGTTCACAGTTCCAGTATTTTTCAATTAACTAGCGCAGAGAATCCTGCTGCACTGCCTTACGCAACGTTTCAACCAAAAAGTTTATAGCTACTCTCTTCTTGAAACAATTGTGAAGTCTTTGTCAAGCTGCGCTTCTTTGCCACTGTTTTCGAAGTTTATTCAGGTAATTCTGTTATTGTTACTACACATGGGTCCCACTTCCTTAGTCTGGGATCAGAGACTTTAGATTCTCTGATGCTAACTGAGAATGGAAAGGGTTACACTGTGCACTACAGTTAGATGTAATTTCTGTCCTATTTTCCTGTAAAAAAAGTCTGCTCGCTCGCCATGCATTTGCGCTATTCGAGCGCACCACTAATAGTACGGCACGTAAGTTTCCCATTCAAAAATTTATAGGAAAAATCACTGTTCAATTGAAATTGCACAGGTAAAGTGAAATAGCGCGTAAATAATTGAAATACCTCGATAACTAAGTGGATACTAAGTGAAATACCACGGTAGCTAAGTGAAATGGGAATCGCTAAGTTCACTCGATCTGAAGTACGGATGTGACGTTGAAGCCACGCCTTCTCGGGGATGATGTGATAATTAGCCACGCCTTTTCCCCCATTGGCGGAATCCGGGTAAAGCTTAACATTCAGTGGATCTGGACTTCTATGGCTGTAGGGAAGTGGAAAGAGGGTTTGAAGGCTACCATGCCAAATTACTAGTATGCTGGTGTGGTTGACAATGTCTAAGAAATATTAGAAATGCACAAAGTAGCCACTCAAGCATGCTTTGGAACTAGATCCTCAGTGCAGAAAGAGAATTTAACCCTTTCGTTCCGGATCCCGCTTTAAAGCGGGGTGAGACCAGTTGGTTTCTCCGAATTTTAAAAAATAGTTACTTTATAGCTAGAACGTTCAGATTACATACACAGGTGCCCAATGCATTGGAGAAACATCTAAAATAGCTTTCAGCCAGGACTGCTTCGACAGTACCTCACAGCAGTTGCTTTTATTTCTTCCTCGGCAAAAAAAAAAAACATCGGTTCTCCGTCGAATTTAAAAAAAAGTTACCTTCTTCACAGCAGCTTCATTTATGGATCCAGTCATCTCCAGAGCTTTGTAGAAGCAGCAAAAAATTGCTTGAGCTCAGTAGCCTTCCATAACACATTGAAACAACCGCTTCTTTGCCGACCAAGACTTTGCGGTTTGACCTACTGTCTTCTCCATTTTTTATAAAATCGCCAGTTCAACTGGGGACCTCCCTATTACGTACAGTCTTAGGTAATGCTTATTACATCATAGGAAAAAAGTGAGCGTGTCGTGTGACCCCGGTAACTATGCAAAAAAAATTTTTTTTCAAAGTCATTTTTTTGAAGATGGCGTCTAGAAATTACAATGCGGTGCAAGTTTTAGACTTGCTTGATGCTGACTCTAGCGACTCAGGATCAAGCGGAGAGAAGGGAGACGACATCTAGGGCTATAGGAGGCCCTGTATCAGGGTTGGTGGACCAGACCCCGTCAACTCTGATACTGAAAATGGGAGTCAGAAGATGATCGAGGTAAGCTTGTCTTTCTCTTGTCTTTCTCTTGAAAAATAGCAAGCTTCTGTTGTGGAAAGGACTCATTTATAGCTATATTGAGATAGAGTAAGCTGTTTAGCTATAATATATATATATATTATTGAGTTTTGAGATTTGAAAGTGGCTTGTGGTTTTTTGAACAATTTCAAATTTTCAAAAAAATTTAAAATTTTTTTTACCACATATACTACTAGTACCAGATGTGAATGCAATCACCGACCCGATTACGCAGAGGAGGGGACAGGAGCAGAGTCTTCCAGTGATGAAGGAGAGGATACCGGACCTGAGTCTTCCAATGATGAAACACGAATAGGCAGCAGGTTCCAGTGATGAAGAAGAGGAAGTGGCTCCTCCTGCTCCGAGTTCTGGACGTCCTCGCAGTCGGAGAAGGCGGGAATTGAAGAACAAGAGTCGGGTGGATGAGGTAGGGGGAGAGTGGAAGAAAGATGACAACACACCCATTGATATTCCATAATCTTTTGTGTAAAGGACCACAGACTTTGATATTTGTGGCTGCTCCCCCCTCCCCCCTCCCCCTCCCTGAACATCCCAAAAGTTGTAATATGTATTGTTATTGTCGTTGTCGTTGTCTGTGTTTTTGTGGTGTTGTAGTGGAGCTTCACACTCGATGTATATGTGTGTGCGTGGAGTTGAAATGTTATTCTGGCGCTTCCAGATCTAACCGGAGAGGGAACGAACTCGGGGGGGGGGGAGGGAGGGGGGTCTTTTCCAATCGGGGCTACTATGCCCATGTAAGTTGAATTTCATGTATGTGTGTGTGTGTACACCAGTCAATTTATATTATACATTTATTTTTATGATCTGTATTCACCTGTATCTTCTTTTTTCTAGTGTGTGTGTGTGTGCATTTGTGGAATGAGAGAGAGCATCCGTGGACAAACAGTATGTGGCACTTCCGTATACAACCTGGGAGGGAACTCTGGATCTTTTTGGATCGTGACTACTATGCCCATGTAAGTTGAATTTCATGTGTGTGTGTGTGTGTGTGTGTGTGCACCAGTCAATTTATGTATAATAAATTATACATTTATTTTTATGATCTGTATTCACCTGTAGCTTCTTTTTTCTTGTGTGTGTGTGTGTATGTGTATGTGTGTGCGTGCATTTGTGGAAAGAGAGAGAGAGCAACCATGAACAAACAGTATGTGGCACTTCCGGATCCAACCTGAGAGAGAACGAACTCGGTCTTTTTCGGTCTGTGACATCATCCATGCCAAGTAAGTTGAATTTCATTTCAACTTACTGATATTTGGGTGTCCAGCTAGGGCTGGGGGGATTATGGTACAAGAATGTCAGTGAAAAGTAATGACGGGGGAGGGGGGGTTATGGTACAAGAATGTCAGTGAAAAGTAATGACGGGGGAAGGGGGGGTTATGGTACAAGAATGTCAGTGAAAAGTAATGACGGGGGAAGGGGGGGTTATGGTACAAGAATGTCAGTGAAAAGTAATGACGGGGGAGGGGGGGTTATGGTACAAGAATGTCAGTGAAAAGTAATGACGGGGGAGGGGGGGGTATGGTACAAGAATGTCAGTGAAAAGTAATGACGGGGGAGGGGGGGGTTATGGTACAAGAATGTCAGTGAAAAGTAATGATGGGGGAGGGGGGGTTATAGTACAAGAATGTCAGTCAAAAGTAATGACGGGGGAGGGGGGGGGGCTCAATTCAGCGAGGCCAGCAGTTATGTTACAAATGTCATTGTTGTCTTGTGTTTTTTTGGTATTGTATGGAGGTTCCGGATCCTATGGGAGGGATCGTTCAGTCTGTGACACCATCCATGCCGGGTAAGTTGAATTCTACGTGTGTGCTTGTACTGCTTTTCATTTTCAAAGTACACTTTCTCAATACATGTTTCTCTCATGTACAGTGTGGAGTATACATAGCAGGTGTTCATACAGTGGGAGGCTAGCGCTGGGTTCCCCCCTAGAATTTTGGGAGTTTAATAGAAATGAACATTTAGGAAGCATTTATTTTTAGTCTGATATTGTATCCCATTATGTTCCTATCATAACTGAGCCTTTAGTGCATAGGACCGAACACTGATCATCAGTGTGAAGTATAGACTCGTATGCAAAGATGTGCATCAAAGTAGTGTAGGTTCCAAAAAATGGGTGTGGCGAAGTACACTCGGAGCCCCACCCAAACAAAAATCCTGTATGAAACCGTATACAATAAATCATAAAGTTGCAATTATATAGGATCTTGAATAATTTGTTGTTTGTATTACAAATATCTTTGTTGTTTGTGTTTTTGTGTATATGAAATTGTTTTGTAGTGGAGCTTGACGTCCGATGGCATACGTTCCTTGTGGACACTCCATGTCTCCTACATGATCACAATCAGCATCACACACAACAAACAACATATTTTATTGTTGAACTAATATAATATTGGTATATAATGCATCAAACAATATTATTTCTATTTTATTTTATTTTTTTATTGATGGGAAAAGTGGATTTTTTGGGGGGAAAAAAATTTTTTTTTTGAAGTATTAGTAGATGGCTTAAATGTTATTCAATTTTCTCAATCAAAAAATGAGGGGAATCCCAAACTCTTGGTCTATTTAGTGATATATGGTTGCTATGGGGTTTTCCCAGCCAGCATCGAGTTAAAAAAATAAAACGGCACTGCTTTATTCCGCGGTAGAAAATTAGATTATTCCGGGCGCGTCAAAACAATTCAGGAACGAGAGGGTTAAAGGCTACTGGGAAGGTAACTAGTGGTGCGCTCGAATAGCGCAAATGCATGGCGAGCGAGTAAATATATGAGTATAGGTAAAGATAATTTGTGAAGGAAATCGCTAAATAATAGCAATGATTAGGCATGAAGAGTTAACAATAACAGAATTACCTAATAAACTTCGAACGCAGTGGCAAAGAAGCGCAGCTTGACAATTTGCCATTCAGTCTTTCGCCAAGAAGAGAGTAGCTATAAACTTTTTGGTTGAAACTTAGTTGATTCTCCGTGCTCGTTAATTGAAAAATACCGGAACTGTAAACGCTTTACCTAACTTACGTAATTAGAAGCGCGGGCGAAATTTTTTGACGTACGCATACATACCTACATATATATATATATATATCTGAAATCTCAATTGAACACGACTGATAGTCAGCTTCGCTCGCTCCGCTCGCTCGCTGAATTAGCAGGTCCTATATCTACTTGTGAAATTTAACATTAAGGCCATGGTTGTTTCATTTCCTTTGTGATTGTTTAAAAAAAAAAATGTTTGCACATCTAAAGTGATAATAAGATAATATACCCCCCCCCCCCCCCCTCCTCCCCACCACCAAACGAAAAAAAATCTGGCTAGCCATAGCAATATCTGAAAAGGTGGAATACAATGATGCTACATATATTGTACAATAACCCTGAAAGAAATCCCCTTATGGCTAATTACATTGTTTTGTTATTGTTGTCATGTAATTAAATGTTGATGGTTGTCATTTGATGTATTTAAAATTAATAAAATTTCCTTCGCATTTGATAAAGCATAATTAAATTATTAATAGGTACCCAGACTTTTTTGGGAGCACAATATTGAAGGAGAAAAGGTTAAATTTGATAATACTCCTTTTATGATATCAAGAACTCAAAAATTTGATTGCCAATTTGGGAATCATTATTATAAACAGAAACAGCAATCGTCCAAACGGACACATCTGCAAGACACACGAAAATTAGGTTGTACAGCATGTGTTACAGTATTTTCCATCACTCTATATCCAGAGTTCCATATTGGCAAGGAGGAGACTTCAGTTCTGTCGTGCAGACAACTGAAACAGAAAAAGAAAGAAAATATATTTCAGTTACGTGATTCCATTGCCAATAGCAAACCATTACAGTTAGTTAAGAAATACTATGTAATTTTGCCTGGAGAAGAAGTGCATCATGCATACCATGAAACTCATGGAGCCACGTCATATGCACAACGTGTACATCCTAAACTCATAGAGAAGATATATGAGCTAGTAAGTGAAGGGACAACTGAAGTACAAGAAATCAAGCGGGCCTTGAAGCACTATGTGCAACATAGTTTATGTATTGACGTCAAACCTGATGTAACTGATCGTGCCTACTACCCTACATCTACTGATGTCCACAACCACATCTATTTGGCTCAACGTGCTTGTCAATTGAGCAAGCTTGATCAAGAAAATTTGAGGCTCAAGGTTCAGAAATGGGAAAGAGAGAGCCCTAACTCTCATTTCTATTTTCGTCCATATACTGAATATACCGAAGATAATGAATTGAACAAGCTTGAACAGAGTCTTCTCTATGTTCACCAAGAGCCTTGGCAGCAAACTCTCATGGTCAAGTATGGCAACACAATATCTCTCATGGATGCTACATACAAAACCACCAAGTATGAGTTAGCCCTTTTTTTTTGTTGCTGTTAAAACAAATGTGGGATATACAGCCGTAGCTGACTTTATACTTCAGTCAGAAACAGCTGGGCAGATAAGAGAAGCTTTACAGATCTTGTCGTCATGGAACCCTACATGGCAACCTCCATACTTCATGGTAGATTATTCAGAAGCAGAGATTGAAGCCATTCAAGGTACTTTCCCTGCTTGTAAGGTTTACCTTTGTGATTTTCACCGAGAGCAAGCCTGGGAGAGATGGGTCAAAGATAAGAAGCATGGTTTATCTTCTGACGATGGAAGCACCTTGCTTGATCTTCTCAGAGATGTGGCTCAGTCTCCTTCTCCAACAGATCATGATCAACCCCTCGACCATTTCTATCGCCAGCATGTGCATAACCTAATGGATAATAAAATTTGGAAAAACAACATTGCAGTACAGGAATGGCTGAATGGAAGGTGGCTTAGCTCACCACAGGTAAACATATCTAGTATATGCGTAGTACAATACAATTTATAGTTGCCAACTTTATAAACAATGAAGCACCAGTGGTGCAAACCCTCAGAACCAGTTGATTTCTAAGGTGATGAAAGTTATTTTCAACTAAGGGGGTCACAAAAGTTCAACATACACTCACCCATAAATCAACCCTTTCACGGTCACGGGCACTTTAAAGCGCCCTCAGTACGGCATCGCTTCTTCGAATTTAAAAAAAATCATTTATCCATTATAGCGTTCTCAATTTTAGTTTACACGTTAATGTGACACAGTTCTTCCTGTAAAAATATATTGAATCTGTAGAACCCGTACAATATTTTTTGAAACCTGGCTGTGAAGTTTGCCAAAGTTCGGACTGTTGAGCGCCCAATTTTTTTTTTTTTAACCAAAGGACTTCCAACGCTCACCTAGCGTTGTAAGGAAGGTATAGAGAGTATGTACTGTTTCTGGAAGCATAGCTATAGATGGTGGCTTCCAATCAAAACATTGTAAAATTTTAATCATTTTTAAACTTACCTAATTACTGTGCTGAGGGTTTGGGAACAAAAAAACACATTGCCAATAATACAATCTCATTGATTCAACTACACACACATGTGGCAGAGAATCAAATAAACGGTCGGGGAATATGTAAAAAAATATGTCGTATGACAAAGAATGTTAGCTCTTTACTTTCACTGGCATATATGTGTGTGTGTGTGTGCGCACACTTTATGATGACCCTTACCTAGCAAAGACCCAGACTAATTACATACGCATACGAGCACAGCTGGGTCAAGTGATTGTGTTCATTTGTTGTTGTTTTGTGTCTATATATATAATACTTATAGCACGAGTCAGAGTACAATATAGGAAAATATTTTACTCTAACGCCATATTTTTACTCGCCTTCGGCTCGTAAAAATATTTTGCGTGCTCGTAAAATGTCATTCCCATATTGTACGACGAGTGTGATAAGTGATTTATTGCTTTCTTGATATTTTTACTCAACCGGTTACAATACAGTTTTAATTGATTTTTACTCACCATGCGTGCACTACTTGGAGCGTTCAGTAACAAGCGTACAATATGGGAGAATACAGAACGCTTGCATGATGGGGAAATATTCAAGCAAAAATATCAAGGCTACAATAAATAAATATATATATATATATCTTTAGTGCTGACTATGATATGTTCACAGACTTGAATGCCTAAGCATCAGTGACTGGAAAGATCTAGCTTCACCAAATTAAAAAATGAAATTTAAATTGAAAATAATAGTAGCCACAGTGTCTGATGGCAAGAATACGGTATTTGAGTTCATTTATACAATTGATATTTTTACTAAAGTATTTTCGTATCACGTGAGCGTTCAATATTTTCCCATATTGAACACGAGTTATTCAATGCTCTACTACGTGTGCGTGTAGTGAGTAAAATCAATGAGAATGTATTTGAAATTTGTTGGAAAAAAATATCAACTGTATAATAAACCACTTATCATACTCGTCGTATGATATGGGAATGATATTTCACTCGGCGAGTGAAAATACTATGCGTGCTCGTGAAATATTTCACTCTGACTCGTGCAGTAAGTACATTATCTATTGTTTATAATTGTGAGTATGTACCATACCTTTTTAAATAGTAATTTTTTTTGTAGTTATGGGTAAAGGCATTTCGAGATAGAGAATTTCACTGTGCTGTAAACACCAACAATGGGACAGAGTC